>OJKP01000393.1_pt1 | contig 32630 bp, 45 predicted proteins | sample 1596521 | NCBI WGS metagenome assembly OJKP01 (sample SAMEA4350130, study PRJEB24818) | metagenome | biome: human; feature: gut; material: faeces | place: Denmark | collected 2013-09
TATCTTTACAGTTTACGACCATGTTGTACAACACGATATAGTATAGTTTGTCCAAAAATCATGAGATTCTTGGTGTCGTAAATGGTATGGTTGTATAAATCTAACTGTGTCAGATTCTTAGATTTTCATTTCTTTGGTCTGATATTTCTTTAAATCTTGTTTGTTTTCAGAAGTTTATCAGGGAGTGAAATTAAAGATAATCAATTTGCTAAAGATTGACATAGAATGCACACCCTCCTTTTTCTGGCATTCGGGCTGCTCCTTCATGGTCGCAGCCATCCGCCACAATACCGTGTGCGGTGCTTCCCAGATATACAAAAAAAGCTCCGACTTTCACAAGCCAGAGCTTCCCTCTCTATTACAAACAATAGATTAACTTTAAAACATATAAAAAATTAAGGTGTTGCACACCTATAGAAATTTCATTTGCTTTTACATATTCATTTCGATGGATGGCTGATTTGTCATTTCCATTTTCTTTGAAGTATCTGGTTCGCATGGGCGCAGCGTGTTCTGCAACTCTTCATTCCAGTCGTTACAGGACGGAAGTTCGATGTTAAGCTGCCGTGCCTTTTCAAGCAACTGTTCCGCTGTCAGACCTTCCGTTTGCGGAACGGTGCCGTCCTGCAGATAACGGTCTAACTTGATTGCGTACTTATAGCCGCATTCGTCATTGTCGAATATATAGGTCACGTGACTTCTGTCACCGCCACACTGCTTGTCTACAAGCATCTTGATCAATTCCATCTGTCCCTCCGTGATATTCCCCTCAGTGCTTATGTACAGTATATTGCTGTCATCGGTACTGTGACGGAGCTGATAATGCGAAGCGCAATCTATCATGCTCTCACCGATGTAGACATGCTCGATTTTCTTACTGGTGGTATATCCAGATACCGCAATGCTGCGGTACTTGTTCACCTGAATGCCCTTAAAGCTTCTTCCGTCCTTGCCGGACGACCGCTGAGAGATTCCACGGAAACCCTTGTCATCAATTAGCTTGATGCAGGTGTTGTTGTAGATTATACCGTCTTTCTGAAACTTTCTCGAAAAGAACACGTCGGAGAACGTGACGGAGGAAAGGGTTTCTTTCGATATTCCACGCTTGGCGAGGAACGTGCCGCTGTAAGGCCTTAACTGGCGGTTCAGTATTGACAGCTGGCCGTCGTCCAAGCCAGAACCGCCTACATGGTAGTCACTGTCCTGCGCAACGGTTATCTCGTTGCTCCTGACGTATTTTACCAAAGCTTCCCCTGCCTCACGGAGCGTAGGGATTCTTCCTGTCTCTTCATAGATATGCTGCTGCATGATGTCTATGACGCTCTTTCCTCTGATTGATTCATCGTGCACATCCCAGTACGTGTACTGGCCGGCACTGTTTTTCTTGATGACGACGGTACTGATGCCGTTGGTCATCTTTGGACTTGTCCTCGTTGTGCCGGGCGCAAACTTCCACCCCAACTGCAAAAGGAAGTCAGGCAGGGATATATCTGTTTTGAGTTTGTTGAAATCGACCTTCATGAGTTTGTCAAAAGCTTAGTGACTGTTCGTTTGACGAAGCTTTCTTTTCTTTATCGTTAAAATTCATTTCGTGCATGAAATTTTCAGTCATGCTGATTTTCTCCTTTATTTCCTGCTGCATCCTCTCGATCGCAGTCTTAAAAAAGAAGTCAACCAGAAATTCATCCGTAGCCTCTTTTTTTATGTACTTCAAGGCGTTGATGTATTCTTCCCTTTTCTCTCTCGGTATTATGACTATCGGCAGACCTTTTTTCAGGAGGATGAAATTAGAGAACATTCTTCCTAACCGACCGTTGCCGTCTCTGAACGGATGAAGATACTCATAGAAGCCGTGAAACTTGGCCGCTATTGTCATGGGATGAATCTCCCCTGAGTCAAGGGCGTTCTGCGTGCTCGTGAGCAGATCGGGAACTCGCCTGATTAGCCGTTCATGGTCTCCGAAGATGGTATCTCCTGCGCACATGTCTACTGTCGTGTACTCCCCCGGTCGTGACGGACGCTTGTCGTTTCTTGTCCTGTATGATAACGTGTGCTCTGTGATCAACCTGTGTGTCTCTTTCAACAGCTTTTCCGAAAGTGGCTTATCCAGATTGTTCAGCAGATATTCGTATGCCTGAAAATGATCCAAAATTTCAAACGCTTCGAGCAGGGTTTTTCCTTGCGGTATCATGCCCAGTCCTTTCTCTTTGAGTGTACGTGTCTCATCGACGGAAAAAGTGTTCCCCTCGATGGCACAGCTGTGAGCTGAAAAAAGAATCTCGTTGTACTCGATGAAATCCTGTCTGTCGAATCCTCTGGAGACTGTCTGTCTGTATTCGGCGACGGTTTCGTCGTATAAGCTAATCAGTTTATTGTTCATAATATTTTTTTGTTAACGTAAAGATACGAAAAAACCACGAGTTTTACCACTAATGACCGGCTTTTCAGCTTGCGGCGTTCGGATCGGGACTCGAAGAGTCCTTGCCTTTCCTGCCGTACTTTTCTAAAACGCCGGTTACAGTGTTGATTACCTTATAGTAGTTCTGCGTCACTATCTCTTCGAGTATTTCGTTTTCGAGTTCTGGCTTTCCTTCTATCTGTACAGGTTTCGAAAACTCAGGTATCTCTTGTTCCACGTATGTACTCTGCTTAAACTGTGCGGAGAAGAACGGTGGTTTTCCTCCGGCTATCTTGCCAGTAAAATGACCGATAGACTGACCGGCTATGTCTCTCGCCCTGATGACTTTCTCTTTCTGTAAGGATTCGGTCGTACTGCCTGTACCCGATTCCTCGTTATGCGAAATGGATTCCTGTCTTTCTTTCCTTTCACCGAAAAGGGACTCTATATCCCTTGCGGTCTTGTCATTACCAGTCATGCCATAGGCTTGTGTACCGCATGATGATTTGAGAATGTTTGCACTTTTGTCTCCATAGTCACGTATCGCCTGGTTGAAGTCCTGTACGGCAAGTATGGTAGACACGTAATGCTTTCTGGCCGTACCGATGAACGTGTCTATACCTTGCAGCATGATAGTAGGGAACTCATCGACCATGAACACGCTTTTCACCTTTCCGGGGTTGTTCATCTGCGCCATCAAGATACTCGCTATACAGGAGATAGGCGGTGACACGGCTTCCTTGTTGCTCGGCGAATTACCGATACAAAGGAGAGTCGGGTGTTCCGGATTGGTTATATCCAGAGAAAACTCTTCCTCCGGAGTGGGTGACAAGACCCAGAATATGTATTTGTTGTTCAACAATACAAGCGGCGTTTGCGCTGATGACACGGCTCCTGCCGTCTGCTGTTGCGCTCCGAGTCTCCACGCCGTCAGCATTGACGACATGTTCAGGGCGATTTCCGGATCCTCTGCCAGCCATGCGAAGACAAGATTACTGTCCGATAGCGCAAAGGCTATCACATGGGCGAGCGTGCCGATGCCGAGCTGCCTGTCCTTATAGCAACTTATAGGCGATTGAAAACACGTAGTTGATGGCGTTGTTCGCCCAGAAGTCCGTCTTTTCTTTCCAGCTCGATTCAAGGTTCTTCATCAGGGTGGTGGCGATGTTACGGATGAAAAGGGCTTCGTTGTCTTTCGGTATGTACTTTTCCGAAAGTACGTTCACCCTTACAGTTCTTGACATGTCCACGAAATTGATGAAGGCGAAGTTCGGAACCGGCTGGTTCTTCTTCCTGAAATGCTCGATGCTGCCGTAGGCCACACGTGACAGGATAGGCGAGTTCTTCTTCTTCGGGTCTCCCTCCCAGTCATAGATGAACCCTGCGTAGTTCCTCTTTACGCACTGATAGATGAAGCCTTTTATCCAAGTCTCCGACTTTCCGGAACCCGGCCCACCGTCAATGTAGATGTTCTGCTGCGGCTTATGAATACGCAATACCTTTCCCTCCGACTCCTCAAACTCAAAGAAAAACTCCGATTCCTCACAGGAAATTCCGAAGATGGACTTCTCATCCTGCAAGGCTTTGCCGGTGAAGAATGCGGCGAGCTTGACGGCGGTAACGGTGTATATCATGAAAACGGCAGGCATGACAAATATGTTGTACCATGCCAAGCCGTTGTAACCGACAATGAAGATGATACCGCTGACAAATGCGGTGACAAGGGTAGGCACTATGTCTTCCTTATTCCGCAAGGACGGAAAGATGAAGCCGACCACAGGTATGATGAGCACGTATAGAAAACGAAGCTTTATGCCATTTTGCAGAATTTTGGCCAAGTGCGTCATCATCCTTTCCCCTGGTGCGGACATGCCGCACACGCAGCAGTATTCCATTACCGTAAAGAAAGCTATAATAACGGATAACAATATACCGATAAAAGCCAACTCACGTTTATTCATTCTTGTTGCCGGCCTTAGAGTTTATCAGTTCAATCTTGCTCACCGCCATCGAAATGGACGGTATGTATTCGGTCTCCGACTTCTTATATACGCCTACCGTCAAATCTCCTGTCACATATACCATAGTGCCTGATTTGAGGTATTCAACGACCTTGTTGTTGTAGTTCATGAAACAGCTTACCCATTGGGTGACCGTTTCGTTGTTTATCTTCTTCTTTGTTGATACGCTGAAAGTCCAACCTTTGGTCGTTTCTTTCGCGTCGGCTCCGAGAAAGCCTATTAAATTAGCTGATAACATGATATTAAATATTTAAGATTAATTCTTCCTTTTTGTTTTCTATGCCGTTTCCTGTCTGTACGCCCAATGAACAGTCTTTGGCCAGCTCATTTGATTTTGTCACATCCAGTTCACGGCTTATCTTATCCACCTCACCGAGAATCATGTTGCTTGCTTTCCCTACATCGGAAAGAATGTTGAATATGAATTTGGGTTCGGTGTCTATGGCCTGCAGCCAGCTCTTCAGGTAATTGGCGTTTTCTTCCTGCAAGTTGGTCGGGAGTCCGAGTGCCTTGCCGCTTACGGCAGCAGTCATTTCAGCCACCAACTCTTCAACCCCATAATCGTGAGAACCGAATCTTGCCGGTTTGAGACGGTCGAGACGGCTCTCATGACCTGTCGAATGCCCCATCTCGTGCAGCATGGTCGAGTAAAAAGACTCTCCTGACCTGAACTGCCCCTTTAACGGAAGATGAATGTCATCCGACGAAGGTCGGTAAAACGCGTTGTCGGACAATTCAAGATGAATGGGACAGACCCAACGCTTGTCCTCAATCATCTTGTCCAAGACAGGACAGCAGAGCATCCCTTTCTCATCTTTCAAGTCCGGAGCGGCGAACTTCTTCTGAAGCTTTTCCCATTTCTCAGGCTGGTCTTCCGGAAAGGTCGTCTGCTCGATGTTGAAAACCGGGTATGTCTTTGAGTACGCCGAAACAGTGCACTTGACCTGCGCCGCCTTGCTCAGCTGCTCATATTCTTCCCTTGATATTTTCCTGCCGTCCTCATCCTTATAGGAGAAATGCCAGAAGATTACGGGAAAGGCGCATTCGCCTTTCTTCACTTTGGCGTTCTGCTCCTTGACTTGCAGGAATGTCATGAATACAGGGGTCTTATACCCTTTGTCATCACAAAGAAGAGACAGACAGAAATGGTTTATCCCATTATAAACCCTGCCTTGCATGTTCTGCGGCAGACCGCCGCCGCCGTCAGGATCGAACCACGGCTTGTCCGGATGTGACTCGATTTGCTCTATCTTGCTCTTCATCAGCTCCGCAAACCGCATGAGGTCTTTTTCGGGTATGTTTATCATGGCAATTTGGCGTTATATAGGAACTGGTTCTCATACCGCATCATCCACTCTTCCGCATTCTGCGATGTCGGGGTAACGCCTTTGTCTAACATCTCTTTCAGGTACACCTCTGAAAGATTGCTCTGGCTGAGCAGAAATTCGAGGAAGTCAATCTTCCCCTCCTGTAGCCGCTGTATATCTTCTTCTATCATACTTTAAGGTTTTATGGTTTACAAATCTGAAAACATCCTGCCTACCGTCTGGATAGCCGGACGACCGATGTCCTTGCCTACAGACTTCGACGGAGTGGACGAAGAAGCTATCTTTATCTCGCCCTGCATGGTCTTGTGCGTTTCCGAAAGACCGAATATCTTGCGCATGGCTATCATCTTGTTGTCTGAAATCTTTTCCGACAACTGTTTCATCAGCTCGTTCGACGGCATACAGCCCTGCTTTTTGAGCTGGTCGAGAGAGGTGTAATCCTCACGTGACAACAACCCCTCGATGTATTTGTCAACCGATTGCTGATTGTTGAAATCAGGCTTCACGGCAGGGTTGAATCCTGTGTCATCCAAGGTCTGGCCCTCTGTAAGCTGTCCTCCCTTCAAAAGCTCCTGCGCCTTGTGTGACGGTACCGACTGCATGTTGCCGAATGATATGCCGTGCTTGTCCGGAGTTAGCGATATGTCAGCTATGAAATAGCCGTTACTGTCTTTCAGCAGCTTGTTATCCAGCGAATAGCCGTTGGCGAGCAGATACTTGTCGGCATTCGACAACTCATAGCCTCCAATCCTGTCAGGAATGCTAAGCTCTTTTTCCGAAAGTACGATGATCGAGTTCAAATCACTGTCTATCTCCAGATAGATGTTGCCTTTCTTGCCGTTTATCTGCACCCTCTCACCGTTCATCAAATCCTGTTTCTCCTTGTCGGTAAGCTTGTGGCCAAGCACCTCATTGGGTATCTCCAGCCGTTCTTTCTTATAATGGATGGATATGCCGTTGGCCGTATATCTCGCTTTCGCCGGTTTGCCGTTATGCGAGAGCAGCTTAGACATTCCCTTTTCAGGCACTTTCGTCCCTTTGCCGTCAAGCAGGTAACCGTTCTCTATGGCATAGTCAAAGAGTTCGCGGCCTGTATAGCAGACCTTGTTGTTATGGTCGATGACGGTAAACTTATCCTTGCCGTCACCGCCTATATCACCCCAGTTGACAATGTGAAAGCCGTCTTTCTTCAATTCGTCGATGTAATCCAAATTCTGGAATTTGTCTACATCGAACTTCTGGCTTATCCTTTCGAGACTCGGCTTCAGGTCTGTGTCAGTGCTGATATGCGCCTTGATGGTGTCTATCTTCGTGCGAAACTGCTCCTTCCCTTTGCTGAAAAGGATGTGTCCGTTGTTGTATTCGGTCGTATAGCCGAGCGACTGCATGACGGCACGGTACTGCCCTGCATTGCTGTACTTATACTCCTCAAAGAGCTTTTCATTTTCCATATATATTGTTTTTTAGGTTTTCCGCCGCGAGTATGTAGCTGTTCTCTATTGACAGCTGCATGTGTCTGCCGCCGTTTTTCTCAAACATTTCTATGACAAACAGCTTGTCGTCAGGTATCGTGAACTTGTTGAACGCAAGGACGAAGCGGTTCTCGCTCTTTCCCTTGATGCGCTTTGAGAAGTCCTTCTGGTCTACAGGCTCGTATGGCACGTCCTGCTGAACCGTTTTCTTTGACTTCTTTTCATCACGCAGATAGCACTGCAGGAAGTCCACGTCATAGTCGATATTCGAGAAGTTCTTGATGTCAAAGGCGAAGAAGATGTACTCGTCATACACGTAAAGGTTGGCGAGAGACATCTCAAAACGGTTGTTTATCGTTCCAACGCTGAATATGTTGCGCTTCTTCTCGTGCAGCTGTCTTATGAGATTGTCCATCTCGATGGAGTTCACGTCCACATGGGCGATGAAACGACGGCCGTCGTCAAAGTAATAGACGTAACTGGTGGCGTTGTCATTGCGCAGCGTTATCTCATAGCAGTTCTTCTCCTTGTCTACCACGAAGAGGTTCGAGGTCGGGAAATTCTCGAATGTCGTCCCCACGGTAAGCATGTTGTTGTAATACTCGATGCCGAACGCTTCCTCATTACCCTGCTTACAGTAGATGATGTCTGTCGGGAAAAACATCTGCGTGCTGTTGCTCATGTTCACGCAGACATCATACAGACGGCTCCGGTCAGTGCCGGAAGCGTATATGATGTTTCCTTTGAGGTCTTCCCTGCCTTGTGGCAGATAACGGACATCATACGAATATACGCTGCCGTCATCGCAGATTATCGCAAGGTTCGTATTGCCGGAGAATTTCTCTTCCTGTGCGGTTATGCGCACGATGTTGGGTACGCTTTCCACACGCTCGGCGACGATGAAATCCTCTCTGCCGAAACGAATGTTGCTTACCTGACTGGGCAGGACGATATGCTTTGTCTTATCGAACGTTACATATATGGTCTCCGATGCGATTGTCTTCTGCTCCTGCGCTGAAACGCTTGCGCTGATGGCCGACACCGCCAAAAGCAACGCCAGTCCGCATCCTCTCATTATTGTCTTAAACCGTGTTCTCATGATACCGTTAAATTATAAACCCGATGATGATGTTGATTATCCATATACATGATAGTGCCGTAGCAAAAGCGTACAGCATATCTTTCTGCTCTTTCAGCTTCTGCCCTGCGGCGAAACCCTTATATAGCTTATAGCCTGTATATATGCAGCAGATTACCGATACGAAATGCAGTATGTTCAGTATTGTCACAATCATAGTGCGTCAATGATTTTTTTAAAGTAATTCTTTTTCTTTGGTTCGTTCTTCTGTAGCATCATCTGCTGATACAGACCCTGCAGCTCCGCATCTTCCGCCTGACGCTTCTTCTTGTCCTCTTGCGTGTCCTCTTTCAGGAACAGTGCGTAATTGGCTTTCAGCTCCACCTTCATTTGTGAAAGGCTTTGGCCAATCACCTGCTTGGCTATCTGCGTCGTCGCGCTGATGGCGCTCGTTACCTCGCTCGCCACAGTTCCGATAGAGGATATTGGCATGTCGAAGTTCTGTACCATGCCTTCCTTTATTCGCTGGTTCGCCTCCGCTTTCAGACTTGCGGGCAGGTTCAATTCCTCGATCGCATCACTATCAAAGATTAAGTAATCTACGGGTGTCATATAACTGCCATAACGGATATTTGATACCTTTATACGTAAACGACTTGTTCCTATTTCAGCAGAACCGTAGAATATCGTGTTGGCAGGAATCTCTATTCCACCAGTAAATATTGGTTCTAACAAACGCATTTTTACTGTACAGCCGTTCACGACGGTCTGGTTGCCGTAGATAGCCGCCTTGATGAGATTCTTCTGCTCCGGCAAATTGATGCGTGCTCTTCTGTATCTCTTCCCCTCCGATGTGTAGATGGCGGTTGACGGCATTTCGTATGCTCCGTCATCCTCTTCCTCTTTCACTGGTTCAGGTTCCGGAGCAGGAGCCGCTTTCTTCCTGGTTTCTCTCTTCGGTGCCGCATATTCCATGTCATCCAGGTCTTCACCGAAGCTTTCAAGAAATTCCTCATACATTTTTTTGCGGCTGGCGTGGTCTCCTTTCATCCGCTTTTCGTAATATTCTTCGCTTTCCTGTCTTATCCTTTCCACCCTTTCGTCCTCCTGCTCTTCCAGACCGTTGAGCTGTTCCGATATGCGAGAGGCGAATGCGTGGGTGCTGTACTCTTTGTTGCGGTTGTATTCATTGGCCGCACGCTGGTATGGGTCTGTTCTCTGTCTGGCTATGCGCTCTTCCCTTATACGGTCGCCCTCCCTCTTTTCGTCGGCTGAAAAGAATACGTCTCCCTCTTCGATGTGCGACTCTTTTTCCGCTTCCTCTTCCTCACGCTGGCGTTTCGCCTCCATCTCATAAGCCGCAATCTTTTCTCTTACCGCCTTTGTCTCTTCCACTGGCGGCTCCATGACAACAGGCGACGAAGATGTCGAAGCTTTCGCCGTATTGTCCTTGTCCAGATACAATACTGTGCCGAACAACAAAATCAAGATAATGGGTAATGCCAAGATAAGCTTGTTCTTTCCCTTAAACATGTTCTTCATATCAGTCTTCATGATTTATCCTATTTTAATTTGTACTGTAATAATTAACGTCCCATTTTTCAATCTTCGCGCCGTGAGAGTTGTCCCTCGACCGTGATACGTCATACAGGGTGAACCTTGCCTTGATTTCACGTGACAAACCGCCCCTCGACCTTAGACCGGTCTGCGTAAACGTGATTTCACCGCTCACCGGCAGGGTGGTCATGTCTATGCTTATGTCCTTGATGCTCACTTCATAGCGGATATTCTTCTGTATGAGGGTGTTCAGCATGTTCACGTCGTTATACTCGTTCAGCAGCTCTTTCCCCTTGTTTCCGATCAGGTTGAGTGCTTCGTTCAGGTGACGCTCATAATTGTTTTCGTCAAACGAATACCACAGCTGGACGAAACGCTTCACGTGGTCTTCGTACTCATACGCCCTCATGTCCGCTGAAAGGACAGGGGTGGTTTCAAATACTTTTCCGGAAGTATCTATTACGAGAGCGTGGGAGTATGCCCTCTCAGCTCTCTGATAAATGTATATGATACTAACCGCGAATGATACGCCCAAGATAAGGCAACAGCATATCGAAGATACAACAGTCGCCTTAAACGCTTGGTCTACGGTTTTGAATTGTGTCAGTTTCATACCTTATTGTTCGTCTATTAATGATTTGCCGGCGTTGGCCGCTGCCGCCACATTCGTCAACTTGCCTCCTGCTGCTGCGGCTCCTGCCGCACCTGCCACCATGAGCGTTGCGGCGCTCGTCAATACCGACATTGTTTTCGAAATGATTCTTCCTGCGTCGGCATGTCCCACTATCTTGCTCGACAGCCAAAAGCAGCTACAGTAAACGCCTATCATCGCCAAGTCAAGTCCTAACATCTGCGGTACTTTGGTCATCTGGTCTAAAGCGTCACTCGCCGGGGTGAATATCCCTTTCAGGCTGAACCACATGATTTCATTGAGCACGTTTATCACGGTAAAGACCATGCCGATTGAACATACCGTGCCGAACCATACGGAAAGCTGTTTCTGAAACACAGGCAGTATGCTGAACGCAAAGACGAACGGGCCGAGAATTATCAGCACCTTCAAGCTTACCACGCCGATACCGAGAATGATTATCTGGATGATGCCGACGAGAGCCGCCGCCAGAGAGTGCAGAATCGCTATGCCCCAGTTGCCCGGATTTATAAGTTCTCCTATATAACGGAGAATCGACGAGCTTTCCTCTATCTGGTTTCCCTGAGATATGTTGTCAAGCTCCTTATCCATCGCTGCGGCGTTTTCGTCACCTGACTTCACCCCATCCTTCAAAGCTTCCTCTTCGCTGTTCAGCAGCTTCTCGCCCTGATCCGTCGTGAACTGCGCCATCAGCTCCGAAAACTCGTTGGCACGGTTTGTTGTCATCGACGTGTTTTTGTTGATCACTTCAAGTGTGCCGACCACGGTCTTTGCGATAGGCGAATAAAGGCTGAGACAAAAGAACAGGGCGAGACAACGGGCGATTTCCGAATAATCGGGAAACCTGTCCTCGTTCGGGTTCAGCAGCTGGCTTACTCCGTGGCTGAGATAGTTGTAAGCCATGTTGCAGACGAAACATATCAGACCTACGCCTACGGCGATTACGCTGACTTTAGATGTCAGTTCCTGGGTCAGGGAATCGTTGATTTCCAAACCCCATAAAAATGTATCTTCCATACTTTATCTTCTATATCGGTTATACGCTCCAAGCTCTCCGGAGAAATACGTCTTCTTTGTGTGAGCTTTTATGGCATTGCTTACGACACGGCTTCTTACTATGTCGTTATAGGTCTTCATGTCTTTCACTGACTGTTCGAGAGCTTCCTTTGCCTGTGTGATGAACGACAATCGTCCCTCACTGTTCATCGAGAACAGGTTCGATACGGTCGTGACCTTAAACAGCAGGTCGCTGCTGATGTTCAGATTGGCCGACACCGCCTGAAAATTCAGGAATTTCAGACAGTGGTAGTTGTTGCCCAAATTTATGTAGAAATTGTAGTCGGAACTGAGACAGGCTACATCGTCCATCAAGTCCGCCAATTCAAGCAATGATTTGAGCTGCTTTAATTGTTTCACGTTCTGTAGCCCTTCCCTTACCTTGGCGGCTTCCGCCATCGCGTTCAGCTGTGACCTCCACTTCCTGAAGTTCTCTGCCCACTGAAGCAGGCTCTTGGCCATCGTTATCGGGTCATGCACGATGATGGCTTCCGCTCTCTGCGGTGGTAGGCAAAGACCGGTCATGAAAACGAACAGTAACAAATATCTTTTCATAGCGTCAATGGTTATAAGATGAATAATAAGGTGAATATCATGCAGACCACCCATGCTATCAGGTAGGTCTTTGCGTTTTCTTTCTTCATGGCTATGGCCCAAACCGTATAGACCATGCCTAAGGCGAGAATTGCAGAGGCTATGTAGCCTCCTGTCCCGGTGACGGCACGGTTGAACTCGCCGCCCCAGCTCCCTAATTCATTAAGTCCTTCTATAGCTTCATTCATGGTTTAAGAATAATGTTTTTTACGTTCGTCCAACAAAAGGTTTATGGCGGTATAGGTACTGCCTGTCTCGTTGAAGAACTGTTTTAATCGAACCCTTGTCTTTTCTCTTGAGTCGAAAGCCGTACCGGTGAACGGTGATACTTCGTTGCGGAACACGTGGCTTTCATTGCCGAGCTTGATAAAGAACTCCGTCCATTTCTTTTCGCCGCCGGGCAGCTGCTTGGTCTGGATGGACTCTATCAGCCCTATCTCCGAATCGGTGATTGAAAGCGTTTTCTTTATGTCGGGCAGATTCTCCCTGTACTGCGAATGGTCAAGGATAATCTTGCTGTCACAGTTGATCAGAATCGAATCCTTGATGTCGGGCGGGCTGTTCTTGATGAAGTTCACGTTCTGAGCCGCAATCATCACCGCACCCTCTTTCTTGCGGCACGTTCGGTACAGGTAGGCGATGAAGTCACCGAACTTCGGGTCTGAAAGGAAGTTCAACGCTTCGTCGATTATCAGCTCTTTCCCGACTCCTTCACGCTTCTTTATCTTGTCTGCGATCATCTGCAACGCTATCAATACAATCAGCGGAAAGTATTCCTGCTTTTCCGCTTCTTCCATGTCGAACGCTATCAGACGGTCGTTGATGATGTCGATGTTCTCTTCCGAATTGAGCAGATAAGACAGCTCGCCGGTCGTGTACGGCTCCATCAGCAGAAGCAGTTCCTCTATCGAGAAGGTCTTCTTCTCATATTCGGTCATGTGCTTGATGAACACCTCTTTCAGATACTTGGCGTATTCTATCAGGTTAGGCGTGATTCTCTTGTGGGAATTGTTCACCGAAGAGTTGTTCACGTGTTCGTAGAACCCCTTGATTGACTTCGACAGGATAGCTCCCTCCGCAGGAGTCATGGTGCCGGTCTGCTTCCAGATGTAGGCGAGCACGGACTTGACACGCTTTATCTGGTCGTCCGTTGACTCCTTGTCGGTCGTGTCGATATAGATATATCTGCCGTTCTTGTCCTTTTCGCAGAGGAACGGATTAAAGGCGAACTGCTTCTTGTTCTTCGAGTCGAAGTATTTGCCCTGGTTCAAATCGACCATCGAACGGAAAGAACCGCCGATGTCAATGATGATGATGTCGTTTTTCCGAACGTAAGACTGATAGATGTAATTGTTCAGCCAAAACGACTTTCCGCTTCCTGACGGCCCGATAACCACCTTGTTGCGGTTGTTCAGGTTGGGGTTGTCCCACAGGTTTATCTTTACAGGGTTGCCGAAGCGGTCGCTGTAAAGGTGTCCGTCAGGAGAGGATATGTAGACGCTCTCTTTCTGCAAATAGCAGAGTGCCAGTTGCGATATGTTGATGAACCCACGGTAGTTCGCGTGGGCGTTGCCGGGCATACTGCTGAAAAACAGGTTCAGTGTCTCGGCGTTCTCCACATAGCAGCTGCTCTGCGCCATCGAGGAAAAGGCTTGCTGGGCGACCGAAATATTGCGCATCAGGCTTTTCGGGTCAGAGTCTTTGAGGATGATGTTGAAAGCGGTGCTTGTCGTCTGCCATTCGTTCTTCGTCACCTCTTCCTCAAACCTCTTCTGCTCCAGCTGCGCTTCCGCCGCTTCCGCATAGAAAGGCGAAATGAAGTTCAGGCTCCTGCGCTCGCTGCTTATCGCCGCTTTCGTTTGGTCAACGTCAAGCACTTCTATGATGCAGTTCACTATGTGGTCAAACGGAAGTCCGAGACCGACAGGATAGCACATCGAACAGGGAGACGTTATCCTCTCAGGCATTTCCACCTCGCTCTGTATCTGCGGTACGGCCGGACGGCACATTTCCCTGACGCTCTCGCCCTCCTGTGTCAGCGACAGCACGGCGATGTGCTGGTCGCCTATCTTGACTTCATCGTGATTGCTCACTGACATGGGATTGACCCTTTCGGTTGATGCGTCCCTGACGGGCTTTTCATAAGACTGGTTGAGATAGTCATATACCGCATTGTTCAATTCGGTATCATCCATGCGCTTTATGGCGAACCCGGAAACGCTTGATAAGGCGTTCTCTATGTTCATGATGACCGGTTCAAGCGTTTCAAGGCGTTTCTCCAGATTCTTATACGGACGCTTAAAAGGGTAGTTCATCTTTCTTATCAGCGAGTTCGAAGTGCTGCTCTTCCGGACGTGACCTGCCTTTTCCGGAAAGGTGAAGTAGATGTTTACGTAGTTGTTCAGTATTTCCTTGGTGTTGAAGTACTTCTGGTTCTCGACGGCCAAGGCGTTGTTCGAATAGCTTTCATCAAGGTACCGTCCGGTATAGATGAATGACTGCTGATGAATGACGGTGCCGGAGGGCAGTTCCTTACACAACGCTTGCAGCTGCTTGTGTATCGTCTCTGCCTTGCTCTCCGTAAGACTGAAAATCTCAGGCAGCAGCAGGTGATAACCGACGGTCAACTCACCGTTGCCGTTGATTATCATGCCCTCCGCAATCGCCTGTATGGGCAGGACGGAACCGAGGTCTACGCTACGGTCATGCAGCTCCACATCGCCCGGTCTCATATAAAGATATGCGACCAGCAGCACGAAACAACAGAGAACCGATGCGGCTATGAGGTATATTCCAATCATTTTCTGGTTATGGTTTTGAAAATTTGATGTTTGTCCGTAATCTGTTTGGGTGTAAGTCCCCTTACGTTAAGCCCTTTCAGATAGTCCGGGTTTCCGGCTTTGTTCTCCCTCACGAAGCGTTGAAACGCTACTTGCGTGAACAGCATCATGCCGAATGCGACGCAGGCTATCAGTATCGGGTGGATTCCCATGAATACCGTGACGATTATGACGCTTGCGCAACACAGCACGTATAGCCCGGCTTGCGTCGATGTCAGACCCCAGAACTTTATCGGCTTGTTGATACGCTTTATCGGTTTCATGTTAGAGAGCCAACGTAGCTACAAGATAGAAGATGAACGCCACGATCCATCCTACGCCGTATTCCTTTGCGTGCGGCTGGTTGGTGGCGATCGAATAAATCACGAAGACAAGGGCGACCGCGAATACGCCGCCGATGCCGTATTTGGCTATGTTCACCACGGAGTCGGTTCCCTCCTTGGCTTTTGATTCCAGCTCGCTCAAAGAACTTACCTTGATTCCCTGTGCCATTGCCTTGTTGCACAGGAATAGGACAATGGGTAAAACTGATGCTTTTCTTAATGTTCTCATAACTTAATTTCTACAAGTTTATCAAATTGTATTGTTTCAAATTTTAAATATTCTCTCTCTTGACGGACGGAGGCGTTTGGTGTTGGCGTATATACATGGCGGTTGATGTAGATGTCAGCTATCTGCTTTATCGCCTTTTCTTCCTCTTCCTTGTCCCTGAATACCACGGTCACGGCAGGGGGATGAAAGATTGTCTGCCCTGCAGACTTCTCTTCCGACGGCTGCGCCTCCGCCCTCGTACTTCCGGAAGTCTTGGGCGGTTCAATCCATCGGTGGACTTTCGATATTAGACCGGTTAAATCAAACTCCATATCAGTATGTACACGATTAATGCGACGACGTATGCGATGATACCCTCTCTCGCCCTGTCGGGGTTCGACATGATTTTCTTTATTACACCCAGTCCTGCGAAAATGAATCCTGCCCCTATCAAATAACCGGCTACCGTCTTATAGAAGCCGGCGAGTTCTGTCATGTCTCCCATACTCCTAATATATAAGGTGCTTGATGCCTACCTGCCATGTCGTGTCCCACTTCCTGATGGCGGACAAAGGAGACCAATACTGGGTTGCGGAAATCATCATTGCGGTACGGCTCGCTACGAACAGTTCCAACTCGCATGACAGCTTACATCCCAAGATGTAGTCATACGCTTTCTTTTCCTCTCCGGTGTACATCTCTACGCCTGTAAGTAGACCGCTGCCGACATTGCAGAACACTGACTTGCGGTTGGTCGCTACGGTGCGGTTGTACGAAGCTGACAGGTAAACGTTGTCAGCGTACCTGTTCTCAGAGGTAATGCTGTCAGAATACACCTTAGACATATAGTTTAAACCCATCTTCCAGAATGATACCTTACTCTTGTACTTCGAGTATTCAAGGCTGCCGACATAGCCGGGGCCGTTGAAAATCGCGCCTCCCATGTCTACCTCAACACCGCTGATGCCGGAGTAGTGACGCTGGGCGTGCAACCCGACACTCAAAAATGACAGGAGTACGGTAAACGCTATTGTCTTTTTTCTACACATAAACTTTAAGTTTTTAAATTTTCGGCAAATGTAAGTTGATATGTATGCACGATTTGTGCAGTGTAAATCAAAGACCGCTTTGCACGCTGAAAATCAGACGTGTATGAATATAATGAAAAACAACGGAAAAATATTGCTAACGGATTGAAAAATAAATGATTATACTTTTTATTCCAAGAAAAATCCGTATATTTGTGAAGCGAAAATATTCCAAGAAAAATTTCACTTTTGTGAATGATTATGTTTTTTTAACTCTTATGAATAAAGCGTGAATACCCCTGTCTTTAGGCTGGGGATGATAGCGCAGTATTACAGGGAAAAATTGAAGAGACACCAGTCTCCGAAGCTCATGCCTTTAGGCGTGGGTAGCTCACTTTGAAGTCGGTAGGGAAGGAGTGGGTTTTTCTACTCCTTTTTTGCTTTTCATCAGTTTCCTGCTTCTCTTTTCTCTGCCAAGAGAAGCGGACAACTTCGTTCTTTCCTCCACCCACCCATATCCTTGAATCCGTTCTGCTGACGAATGCGTTCGCCGACAGAACGGATGTCTCTTCTCTCCCACTGGAAAGGACCCGGCACCTACGGCACCGGAACAAGGTAGCCCGGTCGGGAAGTGCGATGGCGTTCATGCAGAGATTCTTGCCCACCCACCCCATCAAGGTAGCGGCTGTATTCTTTTTCTGTTGACTTCGGTTAATATCGCAACTCGGCAAGCTCGCAGGGATGATAACCGAAGCCGAAAAAGAAGAACACCTATGTATATGATGCCGCAGTTGCCGACACGGAGCTTAGTCTTCGCCTAAACAACCTCTGTCTGCAAGTGCTTTCTCGCATCATGTACACAAGTGTCCGCTACAGCCGTGTCTCTCACCCAAGAGCCGACACTGCAAGCGGTATCAGCCACAGCGGAAGTCACTTCATGGCTACCTGCGGTCGCTATTTCATTCCGATCGCCAAATAGCCTTCCGGCAATGTCTTTCCTGAAGTACAACCTTCCATTCCTTTGCCAAGTCTCCCACCATTGTCCCGCTTCCTCCCATCTGAACACATTCCCATCGTGCGCCTATATTTTTGACGGCAAAGTTTTCACGGATGCGGAAACGTAAAAGTTACGCCACAGGCTTTGTGCTGAAAAAATAACGATGACGGCTGCGCTGCCCCAACATTTTTTTCGCACAAAACTTTTCTTGTTCCGCTTTTACGTGACCTTGATGAGCCGTAAAAAAAGGCTCAAACTCAGATGGGAATGATTACCATCAAAAAAAAGTCAGCGGACGTGGAAGACCAGGAAAAGGAAATCCTAAAAAAAGGTCTAAAGCTCGCTGAGAATAATTCTTAAAACCACTAAATGTGAACGATATGGAAAAGATTGAAGAAATGAGAGTGATGAAAGCGATAATTTCGGCAGTACTGAATAATAGAAAAATCATGTGCGGTTCTGGACTGCGCTCATCGTCCGTCCACAATATCGACGATTTTGATGTTGAGGTGATGGAAAAATACTTAGAGCGATGGAATCAGGCTATCAAGGAGCAAGAGAATGAACAGGCAATGTCGGCTCTTCAAAAGCAGTGGAGAGACCTGAAAGACAAACATCCGGATGCGTTGCTGCTGTTTCGTATCGGTGACTTCTATGAGATGTATAATCATGATGCGCAAAAAGGAGCCGATATTTTTGGTATCACACTTACCAAAAGGACTAACGGACAAGGTAAAACAGTGGAGATGGCTGGATTTCCTCATCGTGCTCTCGACACCTATTTGCCGAAACTCATCCGTGAAGGTGAACGTGTTGCCATCTGCGATATGTCGGACAAGCCCAAACGACAGAAAAGAGGATAGAATGATTCCTACCATTTTCGTGACCTCACGAAAATGGTAGGAAGAAAAACCTGCGTTGCGGAAAGACAAAAACGATGAAAAATCATGCTTATTATTGCTTTTGTCATGCCTTTTTTGTATCTTTATGTATTGAATTAATTGATAATTAAGCCCTTTAAAATGAAAGCGACCTATAAAGAATTTGGGGAATACCTACAGACAGTCGGAGAATTGTACACTTCATGCGGTGACAAAGAATTGGAGAAAGGGAATGAATTTTATGTTCTCTTCGATAAATTGTGCAAAATGGCTCCTGACGATGAAAGGGGAGCGGAGCGTATCTTAGAATTGAAAGATGCGTTTTGTACAAGCAGTGAAAAATATGGGTGTGGGTGGATAGACCAGAACGCCTACAAAGATGACTTTGAAGCCATGTTTGAGTACATAATCAATGACAAGCTGCTGGAGTCAAAGAGGATGTTCCGAATAGAAGATTTCTTAAAGAAACATGCGGAGGACGACGAACGGAAGCGAAAGGAGATGCTTCAATCCATCGTTGACAAGGTGAAAGCTTGTGAAGTCTGGATGGGAAAGAGAACCGTCGATTTGATTGTGACGGACATAATGAACCATTTCAGTCATGAGTTGTCTTTCCGAAAGTCATGATTGACCCATTTGAATCTGCAACATAATAAACTATGATATGGAAAAACTTAAAGACATTTCGCAGCTGACGGAAGATTGCACAATCACATTAATCAAAGGAGGTCAGGTGCAGAACTGGAAGTTTCTGATGATACATCCGCACAATGATAGCTATATCCTTGCTATCAATGCCAGTACGGGAAATGCTGACAAATTATACATCTCTAATCTTTTTGAGGAAAATTATTATGTCGGTATGTATGACTCCGTGTTTGTGTTGAACGAAAGGATAAAGCAATACGAGAAAAAAATAGAACGTCTTAAAATGTTATTAAATGGAAAAACCGGATGGGAATAAAGAAAGAAGATGCGATAGCAGCCTATAATGCGGCTGACGAAAACACGAGACAAGTGCTTCTGTCACTTGTGCCGGAGCTGAAAAAAGCAGTTGAAACAAAGTCTATTACAGAACGTGTGAAAACCTTTGAGGACGCTGTAGAGATTCTTGGGGAGGAACATCCGTTTGTATGCGCATACTATTGCATTGAGGATGTTGATGAATGCTATAACGATATTGCAGCTTTCGTGAAGCTCCGCATTATTTGCGCTGCATTAAACGAGGGATGGGAACCGCAGTTTACGGAAAATGAGGAACGTTGGTATCCTTGGTTCACGCTATGGACGGAAGAAGAACTGTCAGAGAAGAGTGACGAGTGGAAAGCAGACCGACACCTCATATTAACAAGCGACTATACAGGTGACTATGCGGGCTTCGTTTATGCGTTTTCGCGTAACGCCCCATCGAATACGTCTACGTACCTCGGTTCTCGCCTTTGCTTGAAGAGCGAAGCTCTCGCCACGTATTGCGGCAAACAATTCATCAGCCTTTGGGCAGACTTTAATCTAATTAGAAAACAATCATGAAAGACATAGAGAATATCATTGCCGATCTCGAAGCATGGGTCGAAGAAGACAGAGAGAGCAGAGCAATCGGGCTTGTCGTGGTGCAGAAGACGGAAGAAATAGGAAATGGCTACAACTCAAAACAGGCCGATATTGCGATTGGCAAATTGGGCTTTGTTGCCAACGCCTTTCAAAATGTTTTGAGAAATAAAGACCCTAAAAATGGTTTGCAAAAGGCACTGAAATATGCAATAGGAAGTGAAGCGGCCAAACATCTCACTGCCATAGGCGACAATTCAGAAGACAGAGAGGAAATTCTTCCCAACTAAAGAAGCTTTCTCGCAAAACATGCGTAACCGCTAAATTCAGCCGAATTTGGCGGTTTTCTCCTTTCTGTTTTTCAGGTACACGTATAGCGTAGCCTTGCTGATGCTTGTAGTTCTTGTGATTTCCGCAATAGTGCAAGTTTTTGAATCATATAACTTCAACGCAAGTTCAATTGCTTTCGTGTCTTTGGGCGGTCTGCCGCCTTTCCGTCCACGTGCTCGTGCGGCTTCAAGACCTTCAATAGTCCTCTGTTGAACAAGGTCACGCTCAAACTGGCTTAGCCCTGCAAAGACGGAGAATATAAGCCGTCCATGCGGAGTTGTCGTGTCAAGCCAGAGTTCCTTCAATGACTTGATGTTCACTTCAAGCTCGGCGAAACGCTCTACCAGTTCTATCAGATGCCTCGATGTGCGGCTCAGCCTCGTGAGTTCTGACACGACAACGGTATCTCCGCTGCGAAGAGAGTCCATCATGCGAAGCAGTTCCGGACGGTCACTTTGAGTTCCCGATACTTTTTCACAATAGATTCTCTCGCATCCCTCCTTTTCCAGCTGGTCTATCTGACGATCGAGATTCTGCTCCCTCGTGCTGACACGTGCATATCCTATCTTCATGGTCTCGAAAGATAAATTTGTATGGTTTATAGTACTTTGTTTTATAGACGGCTTTTAAGACAAAAATAAGCGGTTTTTCCGAAAGTAACAAGCTTTTAACCGGGCAGTCTAAAAAACGACCGTTTTCTGGACTGTTTGGATTTGATTTTGTGACATCAGGCCATTTCTTCTTTCTTGCTTTTCATGCGCCGCCGCTCCTACATTTCTTTCGTTATCCAAATTTTCATTAAGGGGTCGTCAAAGACTATAGATGTTCCATCAAGATATATCAAATCTTTTTTCAATAACGATCTCTTGACGCTTTGAATATTGGCTGACGATTCCAGACGATATTTTTTTATCACCTCCTTTCGACTGAAACCGGAGGTTACTCCATGAGCTAAAGCTTTGAGAAAGTTCAGTTGCAACTCTGTCAGCTGTTCTACTTCCCTTTGGAAGAATACCTTGTTCTGTTCCAAAATATCATTAAGCGCATCGGTAATTATCCTGTTCGTGACAACCTTATCCGTCTTATACCAGACAATCCATGAAAGGTGCTGAACATACGATGAAAGGTTGTCTGTGAGGTCGCATATCATCGTAGCCATGTCTTCATCAATCGTTTTGCCGGTAATATGAAATTGGTGACAAATGTATTTCACCCAATCTTCTGTTGGAATCTTATTCAAGAACATCATGTCGCCAAACTTATAGAATGGCATACTCTTATCGTTGAAAATTAATTCCATAAGATGCTTCTTGCTGCCGAACATGCAGTAAGTGACGTTTTGCTGATGCTGCCATGCTGTACGGAGCCGCTTCTGAAAAGATACGCTATCGTCAAAGTCTGCTATCTGCTGAAACTCATCAAGGCAAACTACTATGCGCTTGTTCTTTTTCACAGCGAGCTTTTCAGGCAACGCAAGGATGCTTTCTGCTGTTCCTGGGTTTTGGTTCCATTCAAAGGAGATTGAAAAGTCGTTCAACGGATCTGACCCGAAAGAGAACTTGGGGGAAATGTTTGAGAGGAAATTTTTGGCCATCTCTATCCATTCGTCAATTTTTGTCGATGTTTGCTTGATAATCTCATTCGCTATGTTCTTAAAAAAATCATATTCTGATTTGCATTGGAATACATCTACAAAGACAAACATCACATCTTCTGATGCTGTTTCGCTTATCACTTTCTTCACGAGCGATGTCTTGCCCCATCTGCGTGGTGATATAAGTACAGTGTTGATACCATGAGTGAGATTGGCGGCAAGACGCTTGCTGTCTTCCACTCTGTCGGTGAAGTATGCTCCTTCGGCGGCTTTGCCGAATACAAAAGGATTTTCAGTTATCATGTTTCAATAGTTTTTGCAAATATAAACAATTAAAATTTAGTAATAATTCTATTAGTAATAATTCTGTTACTAATAGAGCTATTACTAATAGAGCTACCCGAACCGAAAGATAATTCAGTAGGTCTGCATGATGTCTGTCGGGTATAGGATCCGTGCAGCGTCCTTGTTGTGAGGCTCGTTCTTTAAGAAAAGTATAATGTGTACACTTTGTCCTTTTTTGATAAATGGCAGGTGCTTTATCTTTGCTTCAAGTGAACTTGCGAGCCTTTGCGCATCCTCCTTGTTTGTCCACTTACATTCTCCTATGAGGATATGTTTCCTGTCTATTGATTCTGCCACCACATCAAGCTCTATCATCTTGCCGTCCTTGTTTCCTTCCGTGAAGATTTTTCCCCACCATCTTGAAGCCATATTGTATGCTATACCGTCAATGATGTTGCCGCTCACGTATTGACGGCAAAGATGCTCCCAACAATCGCCTACATATCCAGAGAATTGCGCTTTAATGATGGATAGAACGGTTTTCGTTCGTCCCAGTTCCAAGATGGATTTATATGGTGCTACAAAACGGTAGTTAAACTCCAAGAGACTGTCGTTGATACGGTATATTCCTTTCTTGCTCTTTTTTTCGTCCTCACCGAATGGCACTTCTCTACGGATATATCCCAGTTCTCTCAATTTGCTCAATGGTTCTGTTATCTGGGTGGCTTCCTTGCCTACCCGTCCGGCTATTTCAGAGAGGCGGTTAGCTCCGTTTCCTATGATTGAAAGCAATGTGGATGCTTGCACAGTATCACGCATGTCATCCCTTAACAGGCGTATCGGTTCGTCAGCTAAAAATCCCTTGTTATCCAACAGTAGTTTCTCTATTGCCGTTTCGTTATCATTGTAGTCGGCTCTCAACTCCCAATATCTTGGTATTCCGCCCCATACCGCATATTCTTCTACCGCATTCTGTGCGTCACAGCCAAGTGCCTGTCCTATATACTGTACAGGTATGGGCGTAAGGCGTATAATTTCATCTGCCAATCCGTATAGAGGTTCTTTCCTGTCAAGTATGTAACCCTGCATTAGTTGTTGCGAAGAGCCGCAGAGTATAAGGTTGAATTTCAGGCATTTTTCATTGAGCAGCTTTTGTATGACGGATGGTAGAGAAGGGCAGCTTTTTACCAGATACGGAAATTCATCAAAGCAGACAGTGCGGTTTTCCGGCAGCTGACGGTTCAAGGCACGCAAAAGCGTTTCCCAGTCAGGATATGTAACCTTGTCGAAGCCTTCTATACCTACCAGCGTGGCTGTCTTCGCAAATAGCATACGCTGGTTCGCCTCATTGGTCTGGTCGCTTAAAAAATAAATGTCTTTTCGCTTCCAGTCCATGATTTCCATGATAAGTTTCGACTTGCCTATTCTTCTGCGTCCGTAAATGACGATGAACTGCGGCTTCTCTCTCTGCAGGGCGTTGTTGACCCTTTCAAGATAGTCTTTTCTGTCTATAAAGTCTTTAAATTCCATATCTATTAAAATATATCTTTCACAAAGATAATCTTTCTGAAAGATATATCAAAGAATGTCTTTTGGTTTTGCAAACATCTGAGTTGCAGCGTGCGGACGGAAACGTTAATTTTTAGAACCTATGTACTTTTTCTCCAGTGATGTTTTTCCTGAAGTACATTCCTCCATTTCGTTCCCCTATTGTCAGAAGCTCGCTATTCATCCGTATAAGCGGAATCCGTCATACTGTCACCTCAGATTTTTACAGTGCAAAGGTATAGCAGCCTTGGCAGATGACAAGCAACGCTCGATGACTCGCTATCGACGGCAATAATTTTTCAGCAGACTTCCGCAATAAATTGGGTATTCTAAAAAATTATTCCTGCCGATTACTTGCCGTACTGCCATGTCAGGCCGCAACTTGTTGAAGCACGTAAAAACAAGGTGACGACAACATGACGGAATATTAAAAAAAGCTCGCTTTGACGGAAACGAAAATCCGTAAAAACGATGACTCTTACAAGCCAGAATATATTTTTTAAACCCCTAATTGATGTGATTATGAGAAAAATAGAAATTGCAGTGCCTAAATGGAACGTAGAAGAAATAAGTGGTTATAAGCCTATGACAAGCTTTTGGCAAGACTTCTCGATAGCGGACGCTTTCGGAATCACCGCTGTAGCAGATACGTTCAAACGTGCTTTCAACGAATGGAAAGGGAACTATAAATACCTTACGGAGTTGGTGATGGTGCTGAATCATAAGATTTGGCAGTGGTATGAAAAAGACAAGCAGTTGGCGAAGCTATATAATGAAGCTTTCAATACCGCAAATGACTATGCTCTTGACAATCTTCATGGAAGCGAATTGACTTATTTTTATTGCGTGACTGACTAATATCTCGTGAGAATCTTCCCTGCTTTTCGGCAGGGAAATCACATGCAGAAAACGGATTTTGAATACTAATCATTAAAATTAATACGACTATGGCAAATTGCTGTGACACTGAATATACATTTTTAGGAGAAAAAGAAAATATTATCTCTTTGTGGACTGATATAAAAAATGCTTTTGCGAGTAATGGTAGACTTCATCATATCAAAGAAACCCTTTTACCTGATGTGAAAGAAGATTTTCCATCGAGGGGAGAAATTATGTACGTTGATGACGAAATCTTTGTACATGACGACGGAAAAGCGGACTTCTCACTTGCGACAGATACGGCGTGGACTGCCTGTAATGAACTGATGAGAGCGATAACGAAGAAGTACTCAGTAGAAATGTTCTATTATTCGGAAGAACCGGGCTTTGAGATTTTTGAGACTAATGATAAGGATGGGCGGTACTTCTCATATCGCTATGTCGTGGATAGTTCCGTTGATGGTATCGAGTATTATGAGACATTCGATGAAGTTACCGATGTTATCGAGGACTTGACAGGTGTCAAGTTGAAAGATATTTCGGAGGCAGAAGAAAAACTTGCGCCATATAACGGTCTTGATACTTTTTTGTTAATACATGAGATAGAAGTTGTTTAATTTAAAGTCGGTAGGAAAGGAGCAGAAATCTACTCCTTTCTATAACCAACAATCACTAATCTTGACATACTAACATGAAACCAAAACTTTCTCCATACACAATAGCTTCAAACTGTACAGACCTCACGGACATTCGTGACGGCATCAATGAAATACTGGATGAAATCAAAAGACTTGTTTCTGAAAACAAGGATGTTCCGAATTTCTTCTACTCCAGATTGTCGAAGCTTCAGGCTAAAAGAATGAAATACGAGTAGAAAAATCAGGTTCACATGAATGTGACCGTCCGTTTTTTCGTGGACGAAGAAACGCTCACAATGGCAATTCGCCATTGCTTGTATTTCAACATCGAGCCAACTTTTCCGAACTTGAAGAAAGCCATTAGAAATGCCGTCCTGAACAACGGAAAATCCATCATAGACTTTCCTGAAAGCTGGGGCGACGACTTGATGGTAGTCAGCCGAAGTGAGGTCGATAGAGTCCTGAAACAGCTCAGACCGATGTTTGGCTTGTAGGACGATTTTTTGTTGCATTTCTTTTGGAATTTGTTGCATTTCTTTTGGAATTTGTTGCACAATGCGCTATTTTGCATTGAAAATAGCAATTGTATGAAAAAGACAGACAGGAAGCTTGTCATGTTAAGGCTGAATAGTGACCTGCTTGATACTTTGAAGAGTGCCGGATGTGAATTGCTTTCAATTTAGGGGGAAGAGGGTGTGTCGAAATGATGCATTCTCTTTTTGTTTTTCATCAGCTTCCTGCTTCTCTTTTCTCTGCCAAGAGAAGCGGACAACTTCGTTCTTTCCTCCACCCACCCATATCCTTGAATCCGTTTTGCTGACGAATGCGTTCGCCGGCAGAACGGATGTCTCTTCTCTCCCACTGGAAAGAACCCGGCACCTCCGGCACCGGGACAAGGCAGTCCTGCCGGAAAGTGCGATAGCGTTCACGCAGAATCTTCCCACCCACCCCATCAAGGCAGCGGCTGTATTCTTTTTCTGTCTGCTTCGGTTAATATCTCAACTCGGCAGGCTCGTAGGGATGATAACCGGAGCTAAAAAAGAAGGACACCCATGCTCATGATGCCGCAGTTGCCGACACGGAGCTTAGTCTTCGCCTAAACAACCTCTGTCTGCAAGTGCTTTCTCGCATCGTGTGCACGAGTGTCCGCTACAGCCGTGTCTCTCACCCAAAAGCCGACACCGCAAGCGGTATCAGCAACAGCGGAAGTCATTGCATGGCAACCTGCGGTCGCTATTCCATTCCGATCGCCAAATAGCCTTCCGGCAATGTCTTTCCTGAAGTACAACCTTCCATTCCTTTGCCAAGTCTCCCACCATTGTCCCGCTTCCTCCCATCTGAACACATTCCCATCGTGCGCCTATATTTTTGACGGCAAAGTTTTCACGGATGCGGAAACGTAAAAGTTACGCCACAGGCTTTGTGCTGAAAAAATAACGATGACGGCTGCGCTGCCCCAACATTTTTTTCGCACAAAACTTTTCTTGTTCCGCTTTTACGTGACCTTGATGAGCCGTAAAAAAAGGCTCAAACTCAGATGGGAATGATTACCATCAAAAAAAAAGTCAGCGGACGTGGAAGACCAGGAAAAGGAAATCCTAAAAAAGGTCTAAAGCTCGCTGAGAATAATTCTTAAAACCCCTAAATGTGAACGATATGGAAAAGAACAAATATCCCTCTTTAGAAAAACAATGGAAAAAGATGATGTTTTCTTTCTTCCCTTACCAGTCGATGAAGCACAAGTATGCGACAAAGGATGAATGGAGAGTGAGAAAGCTGATTTGGGCGTTTAAGGACGGCAAAGAGTATGTGAATGTCGCTCATTTGGTCGCAAACAAGTTGGTGCAGCTCTACGGTGAAGAGGTGAAGAATGTTATTTTTGCGTGTGTACCGGCTTCAAATGCGGAGAAGAACGAGATACGCTACAAAGACTTTTCCTCGATGGTCTGCCAATTGTGCGGAGCGGTGAACGCTTTCGGTCATATCACCATCAAGGGCGAGAAAACAAGCGAGCATGAATTTGTTTCAAAGGAAACCGCAAAGAACAAGCAGGAGATTGACTTTGATAGAGACTTTTTCATTCCTGAAAAGTGGTCGTTTTTGACGATATTCTGACTAAAGGTTTCACTTACGCCATCTTCGCAAACAAGGTTGAAAAATTGGGTGCGGAAGTCTTGGGCGGTTTGTTCATCGGTAAAACAGTGTACAACGTATGAGAGCGAAAGAAGAATATACAGTAAGAAGAACAGGTCTCTTCAATGACGAGACCTTGTTTTTCTACACCTATACCGCTCAAAACGGTATGGTGTTCAATACTGAAGGAAAAGACCTTGATACTTGCCGAAAATTTCGGGACAGATGGCAAAGCCATCTGTCCGCCTCTTTCACTGGTCATCGTGGGGTAACGGATATTCATCAAACCGCCGAGAGGTTAAGGGCTGCAATTGTGGAATGCTACAATAGCGGTGTGCGGTTCTTCTATGTCGGTGGAGCTGTAGGCTTCGATACCATTGCGGCAGAGGCGGTGCTTTATTTTAGGGAGCAATTTCCGGACATCGTTCTTACTGTTGTCGTACCGTTCCCGGAGCAGGACAAGTTCTTCAAAGCCGAAAGCAGAAAGAAATATAGAGAGATTCTTGACAAGGCGGATGAGGTCGTCACAATTTCAAATGAATTTTCAAAGGTTGCCTACCTGATGCGCAACGACTATATGGTTTCTCACTCATGCCGTGTCATAGCTTATTGGGATGGCATGAGTGGCAGCGGTACGGCTTACACGGTGAGGGAGGCGAAGAAGCGGAAGAGGAGTGTTCAGAATCTCTTCTGATCGACCTTCGAAAGTCGGGCCGCTTCAATTTGTGAACTCACGCAATTTTTGCGAGAAAGTCTATTTCTCAAATTGATATGTATGAACGATTTTTGCAGTGTAAATCAAAGACCGCTTTGCACGCTGAAAATCAGACGTGTATGAATACGCTGAAAAACAACGAAAAATATCGCTAACGAATTGAAAAATAGATGATTGTGCTTTTTTATTCCAAGAAAAATCCGTATATTTGTGAAGCGGAAATATCCCAAGTGAAAATTTCACTTTTGTGAATAATTGTGTTTTTTAACCCTTATCAATTATTATGAAGAAAATCTTTAAGCTGTTATTGCTGATTATGACCGCTTTGTCGTCATGTCAGAAAGAAGAAATTGTGGTGCCGAAGCCACAGCAGAAGCCGGTCGCAAAACCGGAGAAGCCGCAAGAACCCGAAAAAGCGTGGCTCGCCATTTCACCGACACTCCTGACGATGCAGGAATCAAGGGCGGTAGTGGAGAAATTCAAGACCGGCGACTACATGGGCGTATTCACGGACAAGAACGACAACGTGGCGTTCCTTTACAGCGGAGTTGACTGGAGAGAGGAACAGAAAATAGAAGTTGACAGGAATATGGATGTGACGGCGTACTTCCCGTACTCAAAGCAGGTGACTTCTTCTGAAAGTATCTCGATAGACATAGACCAGCAGACCGACTGGCTGTACGGAAATGGTAAGGCTTCACAGGTCGCGCCTGAGGTGAAACTCAACATGAACCATGCGATGACACTTGTCCGGGTGAAAATCGACAGGAGCGGATATGCAGGAAAAGGACTGGTTTCCGAACTCTCGTTCAAGGGAATATACCTGTCGGCGGTCATGAACGCCAAAACAGGAGAAGTGACACCGGAGGGTGCGACAGGAACATACAAGGCAGGTGGCGGCTTCGTGATGGGCGACGGTACGGTGGTGGAAGCGATTCTGCTGCCGAGAAGAACGGCTCTGGGTGCGGAGATAAGCGTGGCTATCGACGGAGCGAACTTCACATATAAGCTGCCGGAGTACCATAAGTGGGAGGCAGGAAAGATATATACGTACACGCTCTCATTTAAGGGGGGATATAACTGTCCGGTCGTGATGGATGAGTATAAACTGGATGTGGAGTACTGGAGCACGTTCGGCAAGACGGATGAAATTAGAATTATGGAGAAAAAAGACCCAAACTACAATTGGGATAATCTGTTTGCCATTTGCACGAATTACTGTCAGTACGGCTATGATACGTATCGTGGCGAGGGTAAGGTATTCGGAGTGATGTATAGCTATGCTGGTGACATAGACTTTGAGGGAGAGATGCGTTTCGTGTTCATGCAGAATGGAGTGATAAAAGAGAAATTCCAGCCTGTGCCTTTAAAGGTTGAGTCTGGTTCTTGGGGAGGAAAGGCAATACCCTGTTACGTGACTTCCGAACCGGGCACTTATCAGCTCGTGCCACTGTTCCGACGCAAGGGAGAATCGCTATGGTATAAGGCGTATGCGTATAAGGGTAGCGTAAACAAAAGCTGCGATGAGGAATGGATGTATGAAGTGAAACCAGAGGCTCCTGAGTCTCTGCCGGCGTTGCGCATGGTGGAGCTGGAAAAAGCTGCGATGAGGAATGGATGTATGAAGTGAAACCAGAGGCTCCTGAGTCTCTGCCGGCGTTGCGCATGGTGGAGCTGGAGGATGATAAGTTTAATTCCATTCTCGCTTTTTGCGTGCCGGATGATAAGCCGTGGAACTTGGTGTACACACTGTCGAACAAGGCTGAAGTGGTACTCAAAGGAGAAGTCAAGGCGGTATGGGAAAGGGAGTTTAAGATGAAGTCAAACTCTTACAGACCGAGTGATATAAAGAAAGATGCGGTGAACGATGAGCAGTGGGCCGATGAACTGGGCAGGGTGAGCGTCGATATTGCTCCGGGTGTCCGTTATTGGAGAGGCATGATTGAGTGTAAGTTCCCGGTGAAAAGGCTGAGCCCTACGCATGACGGTGTTAGATATGCAGGAGCTTATGTTCACCTGTACTGGCGTGCGGAGGGCAGTGACGAGTGGAAGCTGCTGCGTTGTGATTCTGACTTCCTTTTCAATCAGTCGTATGAGGGTGACGTGTGGGATAAGACAACTAATTTCTTGTCTATCCTCCCGGATAGTTGGAAATGATAAAGTAACGATTCAGGAAAAGTGAATGCTTTCCGAAAGTACAAATCTGAATAATGAAAATCACATAAGATATTAGTCACAGATAGGGGTTAGATGACTAAGCCCGGACAGACGGGCAGGGGCGGTTAGTTCAGTTGGTAGAACAAGCGAAACTTATCCATAGAAGCCATGGTCAGCGGTTCGAGTCCGCTACCGCCCACATAATAAAAACAAATTTTGTATATTTGCAGCATGAAGAAGGAATTTGGAAAATGGCTGATGGATATTGCCAAGTATATCACAACGGCAGTTGTATTATCTTCTATCTTTGGAGACTTAGAAGAAAAGTGGATAATATATGTTGGCGGTTCTTTAGCTATATTAGTAACTCTCTCTGCAGGTCTTTGGCTTGTTAGAGACAAAAAGAAAGGAGAGTAATATGGGAGCTTTGGTAATGTTTGGTCTTGTTTCGGTTATAGCTATTGTAGGAGTAATCTACTTCAACCATCAAGACAAAAAAGAAGCGTTAAAGGATAAGAAGTAGTTCTCACTTTTACAAATAAAAATGAGGGTAAATAATGGGAACTATTGTAATGTATGTTAGCTATGGGCGTACCATGTGCCATCTTCCTCTTATGGTGTCTCACGCCATTGGGGGAAAAGTGGCTCAAAGCAAACCACATGATTTGAAATGAATGTTCACTATGGGAGCTTTGGTAATGTTTGCTTTGGTTATTGTTATAGCCAATGTCGGTGGAATCTACTTCTTAATACAAGACAAAAAAGAAAAGAAAGGAGATTGATATGGGAGCAATAGCTGTTTCAATATTTGTAACTGTAGTAGCAGTCGTAGGGTTTTTCTACTTCACCTACCAAGATAAGAAAGAAGCGTTGAAGAATAAGAAGTAGTTCTCATTATCGCAAAGGCAGCTGAAGAAAAGGTACGTGCTGAAATGAAGTCTGAAGAACAGGCTAAAGAGCTCCAGATTCTTCAGGAAGAAAACAACCGATTGCGTAACGAATTCAAAGTTCTTCAGGAGTATAAGGAAAAGGCACACCAGGAACTGTGCCGTGTACGTGATGAACAGAAAACAATAGGGAAAATAAAAGTAAATACAGAACTATAAATATATCAACAACATGAAAGTCGGAGATAAAGTATTAATTTCGCCAGACCTTACCAGACTGCCACAGTGGATATCTGGTACAGTTATAGAGGTCGAGGACAACCCATTTGTAGGGACAGTAATATCAGCTGAGACTGAAGACAAGGACGTCTATTTCGGTCAGGAAGATTTGTTTAAACTTCAAACAGAAGAAATATGTTTGCCATAAGTTTTGACATGGTTATCTCAGACCTCGAGATACATTACGGTAAACCGTATAACAGAGCCTATTTTGAAATCAAGGAGATATTAAAGCAGAATGGTTTCAGCTGGATACAGGGCAGTACATACCTTAGTGAAAGTGATGATATGGGCCATGTTGTAAAAGCAATAATGGACTTGTCAAAGATTGATTGGTTCAAGAAATCAGTAAGGGACATCAGAGGTTATAAAGTAGAGAACTGGTCAAACTTCACTGACATTGTAAGAAATGCATAAAGTATGCAGTGGAAATATTTCCACTGCATACTTTATTTCACCAATAAGAATGAGATACCCAAAATTATTTCTTCATTTGATATATAATTAAACTGCATCCACCATTTTTTAAGATGGATTCTGTTTTTTCATCTGCTTTTTTGAATCCATATCTGACTAGTTCCTGATATAGATTGTAATCATCATTAATGTATCCAATAAATGAATCATTTGTTGTACCTATTATATTAATAGGCAAATATTTTACATTAGAGTATGAATTTCTGTATATTTTATGACAAGAATCAACAGAAAACATCTGTTCACTTTCTCCTGAAGAACTTATCTCAAAGATGCCATATCCGTTTATTTTAAATGGCGTCTCCGCTAAAAATTGCCAAGAATTCTTATTTACATCTGTCAGTCTATATGAATGATTTTCAGGTAAAGGATTATTAAACATAATAGGACAGAAACTTGGTACACCATGTTTTGTAAATATAAAGTATCCATTATATTTCAACGCATGAAATATAATACTATTATTACTGCGAGTGAAATATCGTGGCTTCCCATATAATTCTGTATAGCCTTGTTCAAAAGGTAAATAATAATGAGTAAACTTCCAGTTATTGTTTGTTCTCCATACCGAATAATTAATAGGATTCATGTTAATCCTTGCTTCTGGATTATTATTTAAACATGAAAACAAGAAATCATTATCATCAAAAGCCTCCATATCCCATGCAATAAAAGGTATATCTGTTTTTCTTATAAATTCTCCCGTATTTATATTGTATTGAGA
>OJKP01000394.1_pt1 | contig 32592 bp, 27 predicted proteins | sample 1596521 | NCBI WGS metagenome assembly OJKP01 (sample SAMEA4350130, study PRJEB24818) | metagenome | biome: human; feature: gut; material: faeces | place: Denmark | collected 2013-09
CCGTGGGTCTGCTGCCCATCGCCGCTGCCGGCATCGACATCGATGCTCTGATGCAGGGCGCTGCCGATGCTATGGAGCGCTTCTCCGTGCTGAGCCCCGACAACGATGCTTATAAGTACGCCGCCATCCGCAACATCCTGTACCGCAAGGGCAAAGCTGTGGAGATTTTGGAGTGCTACGAGCCGGACTTCACCCTGATGAACGAGTGGTACAAGCAGCTGTTCGGCGAGAGCGAGGGCAAGGACAACAAGGGTCTGTTCCCCGCAAGCTGCATCTTCTCCACCGACCTGCACTCCATGGGTCAGTTCATTCAGGAAGGTGCCCGCATCATGTTCGAGACAATCGTGGACGTGAAGAAGCCCGCACAGGATCTGTTCATCGACCCGCTGGAGGGCAACTTTGACGGCCTGAACTTCCTTGCAAACCAGAACATGAGCGTGGTCAACCGCAAGGCCATGGAGGGCACCATTCTGGCACACACCGACGGCGGTGTGCCCGAGGTGCTGATCGAGGTGGACGACCTGTCTGCTTATAATGTGGGCTACCTGATCTACTTCTTCTGGCGTGCCTGCGCCTGCAGCGGCTATCTGCTGAGCGTGAACCCCTTCAACCAGCCCGGCGTGGAAAGCTACAAGAAGAATATGTTTGCCCTGCTGGGCAAGCCCGGCTATGAGGGCCTGACCGCAGAGCTGGAGGCAAAGCTGAAGTAAGCTACCGAACGTTAAAAATGATCTCCCGCCGCAAGGCGTGGAAAATACAGGAGGACTGAACTATGATTAAACTGATTGTTGGTACCAAGGGCTCCGGCAAGACCAAGGCTATGATCGACCAGATCAATGACGCGGTCAAGACCTCCAAAGGCAATGTTGTTGTTGTGGAAAAGGGCATGAAGCTCACCTACGACATCGCTCCTGCAGCACGTCTGATCGATCTGGAAGAGTACAAGATCTCCGGCGGCGAAATGCTGTACGGCTTTGTGGCCGGCCTGATGGCAAGCAACTACGACATCACCGACCTGTACATTGACGGCATCCTGAAGGTGCTGGATCACGATATCAACCGTCTGGGCGTTGTGCTGGACGAGATGGCAGCCATTGCCGGCGACAGCGTGAAGGTCACCGTGACCGTCAGCGCAGACGAGGCCGCACTGCCCCACGATGTGAAGAAGTACCTGTGATCTGATAAAAGAACAGGGCTAAAGGCTTTTCCAACAGGCAGAAGACCGGAGAAAAATAAATTTTTTCGGTTTTCTGCCTGTTTTGGTGTTGACAAAGGGTTGCTTTGGCGCTATACTAACAAAGCAGCCTTTTCAGAGGTGTACTATGCAATTTGACCTGAGAAAGTTTATCACAGCCGGCGCAAAACCGTACCATGCAGAGTTTCAGTGTGATTTATCTGCGTACGATTATGCTGGTGCAAGGATCCCGCAGCCGGTCACAGCCGTCTTTGACGCGCAGACCGATGGCGACGAGGTTCAGATAACGTTGCGGGCAAAGGCATCGGTGCACGGAGAGTGCGCCCGCTGTCTGGACCCGGTCACCCGGGAAGAGACAGTCGATACGGAGTGGATCGTCAAGGAGCGGGATCTGGATGACCCGGATTTCGATCTTCCGCTGGACGAAAAAGGACACTTGGACGTGGACGAATGGCTCAATCAGGAGTTTATGTTCCAGATCCCTACGGTGCTGCTTTGCAGCCCCGACTGCGCCGGGCTTTGCCCGCAGTGCGGTAAGAAAAAGGCGGAATGCACCTGCCCACCGGCAGAGCAGACCGATGCCCCCGTAGACACTAGGCTCGCGATCCTTAAATCACTGCTGAACAGATAAACCCATCAAGGAGGTGCAAAAATATGGCAGTCCCTAAGAGACATCTTTCCAAGGCCCGCCGCGACAAGCGTCGCAGCAATGTTTGGAAGCTGGAGGCCCCCGCACTGGTGAAGTGCAGCAACTGCGGCTCTCTGAAGCTCCCCCACCAGGCATGTGGCAACTGCGGTTACTACAAGGGCGAGGAAGTCATCAAGAAGGCCTAATTTGCGCATAATTGGTGGCATAATGGTGTTATGTACAGAAGGGGAGGGCGCAAAGCCTTCCCCTTCTTGTGCTTTAAAGGAGGTGGATGCAGATGGCGATCCGGATCGAGCAGGTGGATGCCGGCAGCGAGGCCGAGGCTCTTGGCCTTGCCCCCGGTGACGAGCTGCTGAGCGTGGACGACAACGAGCTGAACGACACGCTGGACTACGATTTTTATACCGACAGCAGCAGCTTCCACCTGAAGGCCCGGGTAGCGGACGGCATCCGGGAGTGGGAGGTGCAGCGGCCGCAGCGCGGCCCCTTTGGCTGTGGGTTCAAGACCTATCTGGGCGATGCAAAGCATTCCTGCTCCAACCACTGCATGTTCTGCTTCATCGACCAGCTGCCCCCGGGCATGCGCGAGAGCCTGTATTTCAAGGATGATGACGAGCGGCTGAGCTTTTTGTTCGGCAACTACATCACCATGACCAATATGCAGGACCACGAGATCGACCGCATCATCAAGATGCACATCTCGCCCATCAATATCTCGGTGCACACCACCAACCCCCAGCTGCGGGTGCGGATGCTGGCCAATAAGCGCGGCGGCGAGGTGCTCAAGTACCTGCCCCGTCTGGTGGAGGGCGGCATTGCCGTCAACTGTCAGCTGGTGCTCTGCCGCGGCGTGAACGACGGAAACGAGCTGCGCCGCACTCTTGCCGACCTGCTGGAGCTGACCCCCATGGTGCAAAGCATTGCAGCCGTGCCCTGCGGCATTACGGATTACCGCAAAAATCTGTACCCGCAGGTGCCCTACGATGCAAAGACCAGTGCCGAGGTCATCGACATTATGGAAGAATTCGGTGATGAATGCAAGCGCCGCCATGGCAAGCGCATCATCTACCCCAGCGATGAATGGTACCTCAAGGCGGGGCGCCCCATCCCTGCGGCGGCGTTCTACGAGGACTACGACCAGCTGGAAAACGGCGTGGGCATGCTGCGCCTGTTCGAGGAAGAATTTCTGGCGGAGCTGGACAAGCCCCACCGGGTTTATGGCACCAAGGAGCTGGACGTGGTCACCGGCACCATGGCAGCGCCCCTCATCACCCGCATGATGGAGGAGCTGCACCGGCAGTACCCCATGATCACTGTGCACGTCCACACCATCCAGAACCGCTTTTTTGGCGGCAATGTAGGGGTGACCGGCCTCATCACCGCCACCGATATCATTGCCCAGTGCGCTGGCAAGCTTGCCACAAAAACGCTGGGCATCCCGGCTGTGATGCTGCGGGAGGAAAAGGACACCTTCCTGGATGATATCACGGTGGAGCAGCTGGGGGAGCGGCTGGGCGTAAAGGTGGAGGTTCTACCCACGGCAGGCGGGGACGAAGCCCGCGCCTTGCTGCGCAGCGGCCTGCACATTGCCCGCAGAAGGAAGAGCGGCAGCTGAAAACGCCATTTTTATTGTATTTTACCCCTTTTAAGAAAGGAGGAGACCCCATGAGCAAACCGATCGTAGCAGTGGTGGGCCGCCCCAACGTGGGCAAATCCACCCTGTTCAATAAGCTGTGCGGCCAGCGCCTTGCCATTGTGGAGGATACCCCGGGCATTACCCGCGACCGCATTTTCGCCAACTGCGAGTGGAACGGCCACGAGTTTTTGCTGGTGGACACCGGCGGCATTGAGCCCAAGGCCACCGAGGGCATTCTGGCCCACATGCGCGAGCAGGCGCAGATCGCCATTGACACCGCCGACTGCATCATCATGGTCACGGACGTGCGCGACGGCCTGACCGCAGCCGATGAGGATGTGGCACACATGCTGCGCCGCAGCCATAAGCCCATCATTCTTGCCGTGAACAAGTGCGACAAGGTGGGCGAGGCTCCCATGGAACTGTACGAGTTCTACAACCTCGGCTTTGACGAGGTGATGCCCATTTCTTCCGTGCACGGTCACGGTACGGGTGATCTGCTGGATGCAGTGTGCGCCCATCTGGACTTCAGCGAGACCGTGGTGGAGGAGGATCGTATCCCCGTTGCCATCATCGGCCGCCCCAACGTGGGCAAGTCCAGCCTGACCAACCGCATTCTGGGCGAGAACCGCATGATCGTGGCCAACGAGGCCGGCACCACCCGCGATGCCATCGACACCCCGGTGGACAACGCCTACGGCAAGTTCATCTTTACCGATACCGCCGGTCTGCGCAAGCGCAGCAACATCAGCGATGGTCTGGAGCGCTACATGGTGGTGCGTGCACTGGCTGCTGTGGAACGCAGCCGCGTGGCGCTGATCCTTGTGGATGCCACCGTCGGCTTTACCGAGCAGGACAGCAAGGTGGCAGGCTACGCCCACGAGCAGGGCAAGGCCTGCATCATCGTGGTAAACAAGTGGGATGCCGTGGAAGGCAAGGAGACCAACACCATGGAGCTGCAGCGCCGCGGCTATGCCGAGTGCTTCAGCTTTATGGGCTATGCACCCATCATCTTCATCTCTGCCCAGACCGGCTACAACGTGAACAAACTGATGCAGCTGATCCGGGATGTGGACGCCGAGAACGGTGCCCGCGTGCCCACCGGCGTGCTGAACGAGATGCTTGCCCGCGCGACCGCCCGGATGCAGCCCCCCAGCGACAAGGGCCGCCGCCTGAAGATCTACTACCTGACGCAGGCTTCCACCCGTCCCCCCACGTTCGTGGCCTTCGTGAACGCAAAGCACCTGTTCCACTTCAGCTATCAGCGGTATCTCATCAACCAGATCCGCGAAAACTTTGGTCTGGAGCATACGCCCATCCGTCTGGTCGTGCGGGAGCGCGGCTCCGGCGAGGTGGGTGCCAAGGACGTATAACACGTCAGGGAGGCTCAGATGATGAAATCTGTTCTCATCGCTGCGGTGTCCGCTGTACAGGCGTATCTGCTGGGCAGCATCGACACCGGTATCCTCGTCAGCAAGTTTTTGTACCACGATGACGTACGCAAGTACGGCAGCGGCGCTGCAGGCATGACCAATATGCTGCGCACCTTCGGCAAAAAGGCGGCGGCACTTACCGCCTTTGGTGATGTGCTCAAGGGCGTGCTGGCCGTGTGCATCGGCCGCTGGCTGTTCACCCAGATGCCGGAAAGCACCACGCTCTCGCCCTATCTTGCGGTGTATCTGGCTGCGATCTTTGCCATTATCGGCCATTTGAAGCCCCTGTATTTCGGCTTCAAGGGTGGCAAGGGCGTGCTGGTGGCGGGCGGCACCATTCTGGCCATCCAGCCGGTGCTGATCCCCTTTCTGGCAGTCATCTTTCTGGCCTGCCTGCTGCCCACCGGCATGGTGTCGCTGGGCAGTGTGACCATGGCGGCACTCTACCCGGTGCTCACCATCCTGTACGGGGTGTTCCGGGGCTATTCTGCCGCCGACCTTACCGTGTGCACCATCGGCTCGGTGATCATGGCCGCAATGGTCATTTATATGCACCGCTCCAATATCCAGCGCATCCGCGAGGGCAAGGAGTACCGCTTTGGCCATCACGGCAAAAAGTAACAGAAAATAGTAAACCACCCCGCAGCAGCCGTTCACCGGCCGCTGCGGGGTGGTTTTTGTATATGCTTATTCCTTTGTCTCGGTCTCTTCCTCAGGTTTTGCTTCGGAATTCCGCCGATGGAACCAGTCGGCGGGGATGCCGCTCTGGGCGGGGGTAAGATCCGGCGCAGGGTGACCATCCGGCAGATGCGCACCAAAGGCCGGGACAAAGAAGAACTTGCGCACGATGAAGATCAGCGCGATTGCGCCCACGCTGAGCAGGTTCTCCACGGCGGAATCGTGTCCCACCACCAGATGGCGGGCAATGGCGTACAGCAGCACCTCAAGGCTGCTGCCGGGGCTGTGCTTGGCCAGCATCTTGATGAACTCGATGCCGATCACAATGTCCAAGCTGCGCTCCAGAAAGGTGCGGATCTCTGCCTCGTTGCCATCGAACAGCAGGCCGGGCATCCAGCGGATCAGAGGCACAACGCTGAGCAGCAGACCAATCAGCACCAGCCCGGATAACAGCACTTCCAGTAGACTGGAAGCCTGAATAATGCGGTTGCGCAGGGAGGTACGCCAGTGGCTTTCTACCGGGTGAGAGGGATGTTCCATAGTAAGACCTTCCTTTCAGCATTCTGCTGCATAAAGATCGACAAAATCCTGCCTTTATTGTAGCAGACGAGAGAAGGTCTGTCAATTTCAATCCACGATGGTGACGGTGGTCTGCGGGCCGACGGCCACATAGCCGGACTTTTTGATGCAGTCCTGCCCGGCGTCGGTGTCCAGCCAGTCGTACAGGCGGCGCTCCGGGCTGTCGGCGGCGGCATCCGGGTGGATGACGGCGTAAAAATCGTTGCAAAGGGGGTAGCTGCCGTCGGCAAGGGTATCGTTGCTGGGGGTCACACCGTCCACCGCCAGCAGACGCAGCCCGGGTTTGGAGTACATCTGGTCGATGTAATAATACACCGAGAAGCCGATGGCGTTGGCGCTGTTGTTGTAATCGGCAATGCTGTCCACCAGCTCACCCATGGCGGCGGGAGCCAGCTCAGAGGGCGGGGGCATCAGCTCACCGCCCTGAATGAGCAGTTTTTTGAACAGGGTCTGACTGCCGGAGTCCTCGCCGCGCTGGAAGGCAACGATTTCCTGATCCTTGCCGCCTACATCCTTCCAGTTGGTGATCTTTCCGGCATAGATGTCCCGCAGCTGCTGCCGGGTAAGCGCCTGCACGGGGTTGTCCTCGTTGACGATGAACACCAGCGCGTCCACTCCAATGGGCTTCTGCTCCAGCTCCACGTTGGCCTCTTGCAGCTCTTCCTTTACATAGTCCGGCGCTTCGTATACCACCAGCATCCGGGTGGTGGTGTCGTACAAGCCAAAGTTTTCCCATGCGTAGGCGGTGGTGCTCACCGTGATGCTGCTGCGGGCTTCTTCCAAGTCCATACCGGTGGTATCGGCCAGTATCTGCGCCATCAGGGGGATGCAGGCGGTGCTGCCGTCCAGCGGGGGAAACTCATCCACGGTCAGGAACGGCTCCGGCTGCTGCACAGCCGAGGACGCTGCAGAGGATGCGGGCGGCTCTGCGGCAGAGGAAGCGGTGCTGCCGGAGGGCGCATCCGTGCCCTTGCAGGCGGTCAGTACCCCGGCAGCGGAGCAGGCAGCCAGCCCCAGCAGAAAACTGCGGCGGGAAATTTTAGCGTTTTTCATAAAAAGCCCTCCTAACTCAATAGCCGTAACTCGGTTCATCGTCCGCAGTGGCAGACGAGAAAATACTCTGGCAGTACAGCCAGTTGCCGCTTGTGTCCATCCAGCCCACATAGAAGCCCCGTTGTGCAGCAAACACATGGTCGGGCAGGGCGTTCAGGCTGTTAGAATAGTACCCGGCGCAGCTGGCAAGCCCCTGTAATACTACCTTGCCGTCTGCGTCCAGCACATCGCATACGCTGCCGTAGGAGCTGCCCGCAGCGGCGCGGCTGCCGTAGAACATGGGTCTGCCGTCGGGGTCGGTGGTCAGGTAGTTGACGTAACTGTATTTGCCCTGCAGGGCGGTCAGGTCGCTGACAAGCCCCTGCGGGCCGTACAGCCGGGTGGCGGTGGTCTCGTAGCGGTCGTTGTCCTGCAATTTCAGCCAGACGTAGCCGCTGCCGTAGTTGCTCATCCGTACCCGCTGCTGGTGCTCCACCGGCTCTACGGTGGTGTCGGTCAGCAGCTTGCCGTTGTCCTTGCTGTACACCCGCAGGCTGCCGTCCAGCGCGTAGACGGCTATGGTGTTATCGGTGGTGTTCACATCGTACAGCGGGGTCTTGGTGCCGGTTTCCAGATCATAGAGCTCGTAGCCATGATCCTCGCCGCTGTGCCATGTTACCACATAGCCCGGGAAATATTGGCTGGGCTGCTCGTCAAAGGCGGCAATCAGTCCGCGGTCCTCTGTGGTCATATCCCGCAGTTCGTACCGGCCATCGCCGGTGGAAAAGCTGGCAAGACCGCCCGGGTAGACCTGTAAAAAGCCCGTGTACTGCTCGCCGGTCTGGGTGTTATACAAAATCTGGTCGGTGGTCTCGGCTCCGGTGGCAACGTCCAGCTCCACCCAGTCGCTCAGGGTATCGCTGTCGTAGAAAAGGCGGTATGCCGAGGCGGCATCGGCGCGGTAGACGGGGGTGCCGTCCTTTTCCTGCACCACCACCCAGCGGTTCTGTTGGTAATCCATATCCCAGTCGTAATCGTCCAGCCCTTCCGGGCGGGCGTAGCAGCTGAACACCAGCTTATCGCCGCATAGGGTGCAGCTGTATGCGCCCTCCGGCACCGGCAGCGCTGCGCCGGTGGCAAGGTCGATGACCTGACAGGTGCCGTAGCCGGACTCCGGGACGTAGCCGCCATCGACAAGGCGGCTCTCCTGCAGCACCAGCAGGCCGTTTTGCAGGGTAGCGTTCTGCTCGCCCTCAAAGGACATCACCTCAGTGCCGGTCTTGTCGTACAGGGCGGTGCGGCGTCCGCCCCGGCCGGTGGGGTCGGACCAGCTGCGCAGCCAGTAGTCCGCGATGCCGGTGGCACTGTCCTCCACCAGCGAGACGTTCTCGCTGCGGGTAGACTGGTGCAGCGGGGTGCTGCCGCACAGGATGGTGGTGCTGCTTCCGGAACGGCTGTCGCAGTACAGCACCCGCAAACGGCTATCGTTCAGCACGGCAGGGTCGTACAGGGGTTTGCCGTTGTCGTCCGTAGGTACCGAAACGGCAGAGCTTGCAGCGCCCGGCACGCCGGTGGCGGGCGGCAGCAGGGCACAGCCGCAGCCTAAAGTAAGGGCAAGGGCAGTGCAGACTGCCCCGCAGCCGATACGCAAGACAACACGCTTCATAAAAAAACACTCCTTTGCAAAAACAGGGAGGAAAATTTTTCCGTTCACTCAGAATACGAAACAGCCGCATTTTTCATTGCAGAACTTGCAGAAAAATGCGGCTAAAAACGGTTACAATTACATTACAGCTGCGCCGGGGCATGGGACGCTTCTGCCTTGTCCATCTGCTCCAGCTGCCGCAGAAAGGCCAGCAAAAAGGGCAGTGAAATGAAGCAGGTGAGCGCATCCGCAATGGGCTGGCAGAGCTCCACGCCCACAAGACCCAGCACCCGGGGCAGTACAAGAATCAGTGGGATAAAGCACACGCCCTGCCGGCAGCAGGCCAGAAAGGTGGCGCGCCCGGCCTTGCCCACGCTCTGGAAGGTCATGTTGGTCACCACGATCACCGGCTGCAGAAGGATGGCAAAGCACTGGTAGCGGAAGGCAGGCAGCGCCACGGCAGTGACCTCCGGGTCGTCCCGGAACAGGCGAATCAGGTTTTCATCGTTCCACCAGCACACCGCGATCAGCACCACCAGCAGCACAAAGGCGGCTTTCAGGGTAAAGATGGCGGCCTGCCGCACCCGGTGGTACTTGCGGGCGCCGTAGTTGAAGGACGCCACCGGCTGCAAGCCCTGTCCCACGCCGATGGCCACCGAGAGGATGAACATAAAAATGCGGGACACGATACTCATGCCCGCCACGGCGGCATCGCCGTAGCTGCGGGCGGCAATGTTCAGCAGCATCCCGCCGATGCTGTTCAGTCCCTGACGGCCAAAGCTGGGCGCGCCGCCTGCAAGGATCTGCAAAAACTCGCGCGGCTCCCGGGTGACGGCAGAAAGCCGGAACTGGCTGACCGTTTTGCCTCGCAAAAACATATACAGCAGAATGCCAAAGCTGATGGTCTGGCTGAGGGCGGTGGCGATACCGGCACCGGCAGTGCCCAGCCCCAGCCCGAACATGAACAGCGGGTCCAGTGCAATGTTCAGCAGTCCGCCGGTGACCAGCCCGATCATGGCAAGGTTTGCTTTGCCCTCATACCGCAGGATGTTGTTCATCACCAGACTGGAGATCATCAGCGGTGCGGCAAGCAGGATGGGCCGGGCATAGGCGCAGGCGTGGGGCAGAATGGTTTTGGTACTGCCCAGCAGCATCATAAAGTCCGGCAGGGTGGCAAGGCCGACCACCGCCAGCACTACGCCAAAGGCCAGCGCCGTAAAAAAGCTGGTGGAAGCAAAGCGGGTGGCGGCGTGGGTATCCTGACTGCCCAAGCGGCGGCTGATGATGGTGCCGGAGCCGTGCCCCAGCATAAAGCCCAGCGCCTGTATGATAGCCATCAGGCTGGAAACGACGCCCACCGCGCCGGAAGCGCTGGTGGAGATGCGCCCCACAAAAAAGGTATCCGCCAGATTGTAGATGCTGGTGATCAGCATACTTAAAATCGTGGGCGCGGCAAGGCTGAGGATCAGCCGGGGGATAGGAGTCTCAGTCATTTTATGATATTGCACCGCAGTGCGGTCCTGCTGGGTCATGGGAAAATATCCTCCTTCAAAAACGAGAAAGCCGCCCCTTCCAGAGCGGCAGATAGTCCTGATGAAAACAGTATAACGCAGTTGCGACAAAATGTCGAGAGGGAGTAAAAACGGCCTTTCGCCCCTGCGAAGGGGCGAAAAAGCAGGCGAAAACAGGATGGTTTCTATATAAAGTGCTAAAGAATTGTCGAATTGCTTGTGAAAAATCACGATATGTGGTATTCTTTATAAGAAGGAATTGGAAAAATCTGTGCATTTTATGATTGGGAGGGATTTGTACATGAAATCCGTAGCACAAACTGTGATCGAGGCCGACCGCTTTTATACCATTGCCGCTCACACCGGCAATGTCATTCAGGCAGTGGAGGGCAGCAAGGACGGCGGCACTGTCCGTCTGGGCAAGTATGACCACAAGCCCGAACAGGAGTGGAGCTTTGTCCGCGAGGGCGATGGTGTGTACCGCATCCGCAACCGTGCTTCCGGCAAGCTGCTGGATCTGACCATGACCGGCACCGCCAATGGCACATGGCTGCACCTGTGGGAGGACGTGGGCGGCACGTCCCAGATGTGGAAGGTGGAGCACACCCCGGAGGGCACCGTGCGTCTGCGCTCTTCTTGGGCAGGCGGCAAATGCGTGGACACCGTGGGCATCGGTGCCGAGGTGGGCGCTGTGCTGCAGATCTGGCAGGAGGTGCCCGGCGGTGGTGACCAGCTGTGGGTCATCTCTGAGGTAAAGGACCGCGTAAAGCGTGCCGCCAAGGTTGAACAAGCAGCACCCGCTGCCGAGACGAAGGCCGCACCGGCCAAGGAAGCCGCTCCCGCCAAGAAGCCCGCAGCCCGCAAGCCCCGCACCACCAAGAAGGTGGAGGAGAAGCCCGCTGCGTCCACCGTAAAGGCTGCAGAGCCGGTCAAGGCAGAAAAGCCCGCTGCGAAGAAGGCTGCTAAGGCAAAGGCTGAGCCTGCTGCTCCCGCAGTAGAGGTGAAGGCAGCTCCCGCCGTGGCAACCAAGGCCGAGCCTGTTACTAAGGCTGAACCGGCTGCCAAGGCAGCGCCCGCAGCGGAAGCCAAGACTGCCCCTGCCGCCGCAAAGCCCAAGGCAAAGCGTGCACCCTGCAAAAAGACCGTAAAGAAGTAAAAAACTTTTAAACAGCAAAAAAAAATCGGACAGACCGCGGTCTGTCCGATTTTTTGCGTTTATAGAAGCTTTTTATGCAGCAGGGGCGGCAGCATCATCGCTCTGGGCAGCGGTCTGCACGAACTGCACGATGCTCTCGATGGTCTTGCGCAGCTGCACAAGGCTTTCCACGTCAGAGTCCTGCATCCGGGAGGTGGGAGCGGTTACCACGGTCTGGGAGGCAGTCACCGTGCCGGAAAGTTCTGCATGGATGTGGTGGGCGGGCACGTCCAGCAGGATGTGCACCTTGGGGGACAGGGTCTTGAGTAGACCCTGCTTTTCGATGCCCAGAATCAGCTGCGGCGCGTCCTCCCCGGCGGCGAGATTCGGCAGCTGAAGGTAGAGGTAACCCTTCTTGGCGTTGGCGGGCTGCACGGTTTTGAGCTGTTTCAAGTTCAGCTGGAAGTCGTTCACCTGCTGCAAGCCGGTGGCGGCGGGGTCTACCCCCAGCAGGGTGGCCAACTGGTCTTGGGAGATATAGCTGCCCAGCGACCAGCCCGGCAGCAGCAGGCTTGCCAGCGGATACTCGGCCACGACCGTGCTGCGCAGCTTGTTGTACAGCTGCCCGGCGTCGTACAGGGTCTCTTCCTCGCTGATGTACATCCGGGTCAGAGGGGCATCGTTGACGGTGCTGGTGCCCGTTGGGTACAGCGCCAGCTGCACCGCCCGGGGGGTGTACTGGCCGGTCAGACTGCCGGTGGTGCCGCCGAACTTGTCCAGCAGGGCGTAAAGGGCAGGGGGCTCGGCCTCGGTGGAGGTGATGGTGTAGTCCAGCGCAAAGCTGGCACCGCTCTGGAATGCCTTGATCTTGCGGCTGACGAAGCTGTACAGCACTGCCGCAGCCACCACGCACACCAGAACCAGACACAGCAGAACGATTAACGCCGCCCGCAGACCAGTGCGCTTTTTGTGGGAAGATGCCATGGGAAACCTCTCCTTCCGGTAAAACGTATTTGTTCCAGCATAACGGAACTGCCCGCAAATGTCAAGCACCGCAAACTGCGGACAAAACAAAAAACCTGAAACATTTCTGTTTCAGGTTTCTGGCGGAAAGATGGGGATTCGAACCCCAGAACGCTTTTGACACGTTACACGATTTCCAGTCGTGCGCCTTAGACCAACTCAGCCATCTTTCCACATCTTTTGTTCTGCCTTTGGGCGGGTGCCCTTGGCGCTCCACTATAATACCTGAAAGCAGGCTTTTTGTCAAGGATTTTTTTGAAAAAAATCAGACTTTTTTAAAAATGACGAAAAAACGCGAGAAAGTATTCTACCGCATGGATGGAAAGCACAAAAAGCCCTTGACGCACCTTTAAAATAGGTCTATATTGAGGGCAAAGAGCACTGCGGTGGGTCATTTTGTGCCGCAGCGGCGGGAAATATAAGGAGGATGCTTTTATGACTTATTCTGAAGTGCTTGCCAATGCCCGTACCTGCATTGGTCAATACTGCAAGGCCTGCCCGGTGTGCAACGGCGTGGCCTGTAAAAACCAGATCCCCGGCCCGGGTGCCAAGGGCGTGGGCGATACCGCTATCCGCAATTATAATAAGTGGGCCGATATCCGGGTGAACATGGACACCCTGTGCCCCGGCGGTGCACCGGACACCACGCTGGAACTGTTTGGCAAAAGTTTTTGCTATCCCTTCTTTGCGGGCCCCGTGGGCGCGGTGAACCTGCACTACTCCGATACCTACACCGATATGACCTATAACGATGTACTGGTGCGCGCCTGCGCGGAAAACGGCATTGCAGCCTTTACAGGCGACGGCACCAACCCCACCGTGATGGAGATGGCTACCCGTGCCATTGGCGCTGCGGGCGGCTGCGGCGTGCCCACCATCAAGCCGTGGAACATTGATACCATCCGCGAGAAAATGGCACAGGCCAAGGCCAGCGGCTGTTTTGCCGTGGCTATGGACGTGGATGCAGCGGGTCTGCCCTTCCTGAAGAACATGACCCCGCCCGCCGGCAGCAAGAGCGTGGAGGAACTGACTGAGATTGTGCAGTTGGCCGAGCGCCCCTTCATCGTCAAGGGCGTGATGACCGTCAAGGGCGCACTGAAGGCAAAGCAGGCCGGTGCCGCCGCCATCGTGGTGTCCAACCACGGCGGCCGCGTGTTGGATCAGTGCCCCGCCACTGCCGAGGTGCTGCCGGAGATCGCCGCAGCCCTCAAGGGCACCGGCGTGAAGGTGCTGGTGGACGGCGGCATCCGCACCGGTGTGGATGTGTTCAAGGCACTGGCACTGGGCGCAGACGGCGTTCTGATCTGCCGCCCCTTCGTGACCGCTGTCTACGGCGGCGGCGCAGAGGGCGTAAAGTGCTACATCGACAAGCTGGCCGGGGAACTGGCCGACACCATGCAGATGTGCGGTGCCCATACGCTGGCGGAGATCACCCCGGATATGGTGCGGGTCTGATTTTTCTGCGTAGAGAACGATTTTAATGGCCTCCGCCTTGCTCTGGCCATATTCAGCGGAAAGAATCTTATTTATAGAACAATGCCGGGCAGACTGCGGTCTGCCCGGCATTGTATTTTCACGAGAGGGGTCGAAGTGGAGAACGACAGCTGCTGAAAATCGTCTTACTTCAAAGTTCCGTCCAGCACCTGCTGGTAATACCACGGCTTCGGGGCGTGGAAGGTCTTGCCGCTGAGGAAGGCAAAGTCCGGCTGGGTGAAGCGGGGCATGGTCAGCTCCCATGCGCACAGTGCCTGATACTTCAGCTTCAGCTCCCGATTGGCGCTGTTGTTGCCGTACTTGCTGTCGCCAAGGATGGGGCAGCCGATGCTTGCCATGTGGGCGCGGATCTGGTGGGTGCGGCCGGTGATCAGCTGCACCTTCAGCAGGGCCAGACGGCCGGAGACGGCGATGGTCTCGTACCGGGTCTCCACCTCCTTGGCACCGGGCTGCTTGTCCTCCACGATCTTCACGATGCCGCGGTCAGCATCCTTCAGCAGATAGCCGCCCAAGGTGGCGTCCGGCGGCATGGGACGGCCAAAGGTGACGCAGAGGTAGGTCTTTTGCACCTCGCGGTTTTTGATGGCAGAAAGGAACAGCTCCTCGGCCTCCGGGGTCTTGGCAATGATCACAAGGCCGCTGGTGCCGGTGTCCAGCCGGTGGCACAAGGCGGGGGTGTACAGGTCATTCTCCTTGTACTCGCCCTGCTTGTTCAGGTACAGCAGCGCGCGGTTCAGCAGAGTATCGTCCTCCGGACCGTCCACCGCAACGCCGGCGGGCTTGTTCACGATCAGGATCTGCGGGCAGTCGTACACCACCTGCGCCGGAGTGCGGGCGTTCTTCCATGCGGGGCCTTCCACCCGGCGGTCGGCGTCCAGAACGTCGTCCAGAATGAACAGCTTGATCTCATCGCCCGCCATCACGCGGGTGGAAAGCGGCTGCTTTTTGCCGTTCAGCTTGATCTTGTTCTCCCGCAGCGCCTTGTTCAGACGGCCGGGGGTCAGGGCGGGGTATTGCTGGGTCAGATAATTGTCCAGCCGGGTGGGGGCAAGACACTTTACTTTTAAAATTTTCACGGGAAATTCCTCTCTATCTTAAAATCAGTCGCAATAGAATGGGTTCTTGATTCGTTTTTATTGTAGCGGAATAAATCTGCCGCGTCAAGAAAGAAGGTATTTTTATGAACCTGAAATATAAGATTCTGGCTGTTCTGGCTGCGGGCATCGCATTGACGGCCTGCGGCAGCTCCGGCACCCCCGCCAGCACCCCCGCATCCAGTGCAGTGCCGGCCTCGTCCCATGTGGCAGAAGAAGGTGTTACAGAGCCGATCAATCTGCTGACATGGACACTGGATGACCTTGATGACACGCAGACCATCACATTTGTTCCTGCCTCCATTACCTCCGGCGTGCAGAACGGTAAATTGACTGCAAAGGTGTTCGACTACGACATTTATAAGAAAGAGGAGATTGAAAAGCTTGCTGTCGGCGACAAGATCACCTTCCACGAAGAGGGTGCGGCATGGAATCAGGTCGTGAACGATGCGGTGACGAGCATCGAAAAAAATGACGAATACCATCTTGTAAGCATCAACGGCGGCATGGAGCAGCCCGGCGGGCTGGACTTGAAGCTGGAGGATGATGACACCTACCGGACGATGACCTTTGACGATTACCCGCTCTATTACGAGATGGGAGAAAAGACGATGCCGCTGGCAGATGACGCGGTGCTGAAGGACAGTTCTGCCGACCCGCAGGCCGAAGCCGTGGAGACTACGGGTGCGGATGCGGTGGCAGCAGCGATCAATGCAGACCCCGATAACTGGACCACCTATAATACCACGCTGGTGGTGCAGGGCGGCAAGGTGCTGGAGGTGCGCCGCATCTGGGTGCCGTAAATTTTGCTCAAAACCGTTGACAAACGTTTTGCGTATGCTATAATTTAGCTGTACGCAAAGGAGCGCTATGTCTGCTTTGCGGAATGTAAAATTATGACAGATGGCAATGATGGGGTCAGAAATGCACACACCACCGTCCAGAGAGAGCGCCCATGGCTGTAAGGTGCTCCGGTCGGGATCATTTCGCGCCACCCCGGAGCTTCCGGCGAATGTAAACCGGACGCTGCGCAGCGTTAATGCGCCGAAAGCGGCAGGGGACACGTTATCCTTTGCAATTTGGGTGGTACCACGGAGTTTGATGCACAAGCAGCCTTCGTCCCTTTTGGGATGAGGGCTGTTTTTTGTTTTTTCTCCGTGCCGCCCCTCTGCCATAACAGCATAAAAACGGCGCCTGAGCGCCAAAAACGATTGAGGAGAGAAAGATCTATGCAATGGACCGGTTTGAATGAACTGCGCGAAAAGTACCTGAGCTTCTTTGAAAGCAAGGGGCATCTGCGTCTGGACAGCTTCCCCCTGGTACCCAAGAATGACCCCAGCCTGCTGCTGATCAACAGCGGCATGGCCCCCATGAAGAAGTGGTTCCTGGCACAGGAGGAGCCGCCCCGCCACCGCGTGACTACCTGCCAGAAGTGCATCCGCACCCCGGATATCGAGCGTGTGGGCATCACTGCCCGCCACGGCACCTTCTTTGAGATGCTGGGCAACTTCTCCTTCCAGGATTACTTCAAGGACGAGGTCATTCCTTGGGCTTGGGAGTTCCTGACCAGTGACGAGTGGATGGCTATCCCCAAGGACCGTCTGCACATCTCTGTGTATGAGGAGGACGACGAGGCCTACGATATCTGGACCAAGAAGGTTGGCATCGCCCCGGACCACATGGTGCGTCTGGGTAAGGAGGACAACTTCTGGGAGCACGGCTCCGGCCCGTGCGGCCCCTGCTCCGAGATCTACTTTGACCGCGGCCCCGAGTACGGCTGCGGCAAGCCGACCTGCGGCGTGGGCTGCGACTGCGACCGCTATATGGAGATCTGGAACCTCGTGTTCAGCCAGTTCGACGCCGACGGCAAGGGTCACTACGAGCGTCTGGCACGCCCCAACATTGATACCGGCATGGGCTTGGAGCGTCTGGCCTGCGTGATGCAGAACGTGGGCAACCTGTTCGAGGTGGATACCGTGCAGAGTGTGCTGCACCATGTGGAGCACATTGCAGGCAAGACCTACAAGCAGGACCCCAAGACCGATATCTCCATCCGCGTCATCACCGACCATATCCGCAGCTGCACCTTTATGGTGTCTGACGGCATCCTGCCCTCCAACGAGGGCCGCGGCTATGTGCTGCGCCGTCTGCTGCGCCGTGCCGCCCGCCATGGCCGGATGCTGGGCATCGACCACCCCTTCCTCGTGGATCTGGTGGAGACCGTCATCCAGTCCAGCGAGTCCGCCTACCCCGAGCTGCGCGAGCATGACGCCTATATCAAGAAGGTCATCGGCACCGAGGAAGCAAACTTTGCCCGCACCATCGATGCCGGTATGAACATCCTGAACAACATGATCGACCGTCTGGAGAAGGCACACCAGAAGCTGCTGAGCGGCATGGACGCCTTCAAGCTGAACGATACCTTCGGCTTCCCGCTGGATCTGACCAAGGAGATCGCCGCCGAGCAGGGTCTGGAGATCGACGAGGACGGCTTCCACGCAGAGATGAAGAAGCAGAAGGAGCGCGCCCGCGCTGAGCGTCTGAAGAAGAACATCTCCGGCTGGAGCGAGGATCTGTTCGGCGCACTGGAGGCTGAGCCCACCGTCTTTACCGGTTACGACACCCTGACCGACAAGGGCACCGTTGTGGCGCTGAGCGATGAAGAGACCCTGACCGATGCCATTGCCACCGACGAGGAGGCAAAGGACGGCGTGCTGGTGGTGCTGGATAAGACCCCCTTCTACGCAGAAATGGGCGGTCAGGCTGCCGACCACGGCGTGCTGAACGGTGCCGAGTGCAGCCTGCGCGTGCTGGACGTGAAAAAGACCCCCAAGGGCTACTACGTCCACACCTGCGTGCTGGAAAGCGGTATCGTGAAGGTGGGCGATGTGCTGACCGCACAGGTGGACAAGGGCTACCGCATGGCCATTGCCCGCAACCACACCGCTACCCACCTGCTGCAGGCTGCCCTGCGTGAGGTGCTGGGCGACCATGTGCATCAGGCTGGTTCCTATCAGGATGCCTCCATCACCCACTTCGACTTTACCCACTTCAGCGCCGTGACTCCCGAGGAGCTGGCACGGGTGCAGAAGATCGTCAACGATAAGATCTTTGACTCCATGAATGTCACCGTGCAGGAGATGCCGGTGGAGGAAGCCAAGAAGCTGGGCGCAATGGCTCTGTTTGGCGAAAAGTATGGCAAGGTGGTCCGCGTAGTGGATATCGAGGGCTGGTCTACCGAGTTCTGCGGCGGCACCCACGTCAAGAACACCGCTCAGATCGGCGGCTTCAAGATCGTCAGCGAGTCCTCTGTGGCTGCCGGCATCCGCCGTATCGAAGCCGTCACCGGCCGCAACCTGCTGATCCGTGCAAACCTGCAGGAGGCTATGCTGCATGATGTGGCCAACACCCTGAAGGCCAACAACGTGGCGGCTCTGCCCGCCCGCGCCGAGGCTGTGATGGCCGAGAACAAGGCCATGAGCCGCGAGCTGGACGAGATGAAGGCCAAGATCGCCGCCTCCAAGGTGGACAGCCTGTTCGACAATGCCGAGGAAGCAGACGGCGTGAAGATCGCCTCTGCATACTTTACCGGTACCACCGGCGACACCCTGCGCGGCATGTGCGACAGCATCCGCGACAAGGCCGTGAACCCTGTGGTGGCTGTTCTGGTGGGCAAGGCCGAGGATAAGATCACCATGGCTGTTACCGTGAATAAGCTGGCACAGGAAAAGGGCCTGAAGGCCGGTGTGCTGGTCAAGGAGCTGTCTGCTATTGCCGGCGGCAAGGGCGGCGGCAAGCCGGACTTTGCAATGGCCGGTCTGAAGGACGAGACCAAGATCGACGAGGCACTGGCTGCTGTGAGCGCCATCGTCAAGAAGGCTCTGGGCTAAAAAGATCCATGTCCCCGCCCGGTGCCGGATGCGCGCCGGGGCAGAGGGCTTTTGTAGAAGCAGGAAGGAGTGTTCCCCCATGGAAGATTGTCTGTTTTGCATGATCGCAGAGGGCAAGATCCCCTCTAAAAAGCTGTACGAGGATGACCAGGTAGTGGCATTCTACGACATCAACCCGCAGGCAAAGGTGCATTTCCTTGTGGTTCCCCGCAAGCACATCTCCTCTGCCGCTGCGCTGACCGAGGAGGATGGTGCTCTGCTGGGCCACATCTTCACCGTCATCGCAAAGCTGGCCAAGGAGCAGGGGCTGGAAAACGGCTACCGCATCATCTCCAACGTGGGCGAGGACGCAGGCCAGACCGTGAAGCATCTGCATTTCCATGTTCTGGGCGGCGAAAAACTGCCTGTCTGATTCCAATACGAAAGGGAGATTTTGATTATGGCTGAAACTTATACCCTGCACGTTGCAGGCCTGACCCGTGAGCTGACCATCTGCAAGGTGAACGACCACATGGACATTGCCGCATTTATCATGCTGGGTGATGCCGAGCTGACCGTGGCCGCTGCTGCGGAGCTGCTGAAAAAGTGCCCGGATTTTGATATCCTGCTCACCGCCGAGGCCAAGGGCATCCCGCTGGCACACGAGATGAGCCGTCAGAGCGGCAAGCCCTATATCTGCGCCCGCAAGGGTGTCAAGCTGTATATGCCGGACCCCGTGGTGGTGGAGGACCAGTCCATTACCACTGCCGGTAAGCAGAAGCTGGTCATCGACCGTAAGGAACTGGAAAAGATGAACGGCAAGCGGGTGCTGGTGGTAGACGATGTCATCTCCACCGGCGGCTCTCTGAAGGCACTGGACGCGCTGGCAGAAAAGACCCAGTGCACCATCGTGGGTCAGGCCGCTGTTCTGGCCGAGGGCGACGCTTCTGAGCGCAAGGATATCATCTTCCTTGAGCCGCTGCCCCTGTTCTTCCACTAAGCCGGGATGCGCCGCCCGCTCTGCGCGTTCTGCGCCGGAATGATGGGCCTTAGTTTCCTGTGGACTTTTTTGCCGCAAACGGAGCTTTTTATGCCGTTTGCGGCATTTTTTGTTGCCTTTTTGCTGCTGCTTTGCATCCCGGATGGCAGCCGCAAGCTGGCGCTCTGTCTGCTGCTGGGCGCACTGGCCGGGTTTTGCGCGGTGTACACTACAAACGCCCAGCTGGAGCGTACCCGGGCAAACTACGCCGGGCGCACCGTGCTGCTGACCGCCGAGGTGGAGCGCGCGGACAGTAACTATTTTTCGGACACAGTGGACGCGACCCTGTGGGTGGAAAGTGTGAACGGCAGCCCGGCGAGCTTCCGCATAGCCTGTGCGGAGCTGCCCGCCTGCGAGGCAGGGCAGCGGGTGCAGGGCTGGTTCACGCTGCAACAACCGGACATGGAAGAACAGACGGCGCAGTACGCGGATGGCATCGCTTTGCAGGCAGAGCCGTTGGCAGAAAAGCCGCAGCTCACCGTACTGGGCGAGAGCGGCAGCTTCCGTGCCCGCACCCACCGCTTGCAGCAAAAACTGAGCGAGAGCCTGCGCCGTGCCATGCACCGGGACACCGGCGGCGTGCTGGCTGCTATGACGGTGGGAGACCGCAGCGGGCTTTCGGCGCAGCTGCGCAGCGCCTACCGGGGTGCGGGGCTTTCCCATGTGCTGGTGGTCAGCGGCATGCATGTTTCCATCCTGTGCGGGGATATCCTGAGCGTTTTGCTGCCCTATCGCTGGGAGCAGAGCTATCGCCGCCGCAGACGGCGTGCAGTGGGCAAAAGCCTGCTGGCGCTGGTGCTGATGGGCGTGACCGGCTTTACACCCTCGGTGCGCCGCGCCGCCGTGGCGGTGTGGGTCAGCGCCTTGGGCGTGTGGGTGTGGGGACCATCGGACGCCCTCACCTCGCTGGCGGCGGCAGGTATCCTGATGACTGCTGCCAACAGCTACGCGGTGTGGGATATCGGCTTTGAACTTTCTTTTGCGGCAGTGGTGGGCACGGTGGCAGGCAACGCCTGCATCCGCCGGATGCGGGACGCCCACGACAGGCGCTTCTGGGTCAAAGCGGGGGAAAATCTGCAAAAGCCGGTCAGACGTCCGTGGTACAGCAAATTGCCGAAGGGCGTGCAGGGTCTTGTAGAGAGTGCCTGCATTGCCGCCTGCGCCTCGGCGGCTACCTTCCCAGTGCTGGTGCTGCGGGGTTTGAGCGTCAGCGCATGGGCGGTGGTTTCCAGCATCGCGGTGCTGTGGATGGTGCAGCCGCTGCTTTTGCTTGGGCTGGCAGTGGCTTTTGCAGGGCTGGTGCCGTGGCTGGCACCGGTGCACGGGGTGCTTTCCCGGGCGGCAGACCTGCTCACAGGGCTATTGAACGGCTGGGCGGTCTGGCTCAGCACAAAGCCCGGGGCATCCATTTACTTTGATACCGCTTACGCAGCGCTGGTCTGTCTGCTGCTGTGCGGGCTTGGGGTGCTGGCTTTCCGCTGGCGGGTGCGTCTGCGGGTGGCGCTGCCGGGCATTCTGCTGGCAGCAGCGGTGGGCATCGGGCTGGGCAACGCGCTCAGTCGGGACGTGGTGCACATCGACCTTGTGGGCAGCGCACAGGCACCTGCGGTGGTGATTGCCCAGAACGACCGAGCGGTGGTGCTGTTCCGGGGCGGCAACGCCGCCCAGCGTGCGGTGGAAAACCAGCTGGCGCGGAGGGGCGTGCGCACCGTGGAGCTGGTGGCAGACCTGCGTATGAACGCAAAAACCGCCTGCACCCTGCCCGCGCAGCAGGGGATAAGGGCAGAGCGTCTGCCGGTCAATACCAGCCGTAAGCTGCGCTGCACCCCGGCGGCGGTGGAGCTGCTGCGCACCCGGGAAGGGTGTCTTGTGCGGTTGAGCATCGGCAATCGGCAGTTTGTGACCCTGAGCGGAAAGGCAGAGCTGGCGCAGCCGCTGCAGACAGAGTGGCTGATTGCTACGCCGAAAAAACCGGAGACAGTGCGGTACCAAAAGCTGCTGGCGCTGTGCAGTTACAGCTGGATGCCGCCGGAAACGCAGTACACTGCCTCCCTCAGCCTGCGCCGCACCGGCGGCGAAAGGCTAGGGTAATGCTTTGCAATCCGGGTCGAGTGTGGTACAATACAAAGAGCAATTTATAACAGGAAAGGGGCATTTGCATGGCCACGGAAGCAAAACTCCGGCAGCTGGCCGACAAGGGCTGCCCGGTCTACTATTTTTATTCCAGCGAGCGGTATCTGGTGCGGCAGGCAGTGGCGGCGGCGGTGCGGGTGCTGTCGGCAGACAGCGACGAGGACGCTACCATCCTGGACGGTGCAGCGCCGGAACTGGAACAGCTTATCATGGCAGCGGGTACCATCTCATTTTTTGGCACCCGGCGCGTGGTGGTGCTGCCGGAAATAGACCCCGCAGCCTACGGCAGCAAGGACCTGGACGAGTTGTGCAGTACCCTTTCCAGCTTGGAAAACGCCGTGGCGGTGCTGGGCAGCGTATTCCCGCTGGAACGCGGAAAGATCAAGCTGGGCAAGCAGGCGCAAAAGCTGCAAGCCCAGTGCAAGGCCATCGGCTACACGGAGGAGCTGGCAAAGCCCCGCCCCTTTGAACTGAAAAATCTGATGATGGAGCGCGCAAAGGCGCAGGGCGCGACCCTGCCGGACGGCGCAGCCACCGCATTGCTGGAGCGCTGCGGCGAAGACCCCTTTCTGCTGGAAAACGAGGTGGATAAGCTCTGTGCCCTGTCCGGCTACCAGACTGTGAGCGCCTCTATGGTGGCAGAGATGGGCACGGTGAGCCTTGAAGCGGACGTGTTCGAGATGATCCGCATGATCACCGCCAAAAACGCCACCGGAGCCTGCAAAAAGCTGCAGACCCTGCTGCGGCTGCAGCAGGAACCCATTGCCATTACAGCGGCGATGATCGGCAGCTATGTGGACCTGTACCGGGTAAAGCTTGGGGCGGCAAAACGGAAAAATTACAGTGCAGTGCACAAGGATTTTGGCTATAAGGGCAGTGACTACCGGCTGAAGCGCTCGGCAGAGACTGCCGCCCACTACACCCTGCCCCAGCTGGAGGCCTGCTTGCAGGTGCTGCTGGAGCTGGACCAGAGCCTGAAAAGTCAGCCTGTGGCGGCGCAGACACTGCTGGAAACAGCCCTGTGCCGTCTGGCGCTGGCGGGGAGCGGAAGATGATGCAAAGCAAGATGATCCATACCGACCGGGTGCTGATCGTGGAGGGCAAGTACGATGCCGTCCGTCTGGCGCACCTGACCGATGCCATGATCCTGCTGACGGATGGTTTTGGCATTTATAAAGACAAACAGCGCCAGCAGCTGTTCCGAGCGCTAGCGCAGAAAAACGGTCTGATCTTACTTACGGATTCGGACGCGGCAGGCTTCCGCATCCGCAACTACATCACCAATATGGTGGGCGCGGAGAACGTGGTGCAGGCTTATGTGCCCGCCATCCACGGCAAGGAAAAGCGCAAGGCGCAGCCCGGCAAGGAGGGCTTGCTGGGGGTAGAGGGCGTGGACGACGCCCTTGTGCGGCAGGCGCTGCTGGACGCCTTGGGCGCGGAAGCCGGAGCCGCGCCGGTGCGCCCGGCGGGACGGCAGATCACCTATACTGATTTGTACGAGTGGGGGCTTTCCGGCAAGCCCGGCAGCGCCGAGCGCAAGGCTAGACTCTTGAATGCGCTGGGGCTGCCGCCGCGCCTTTCCAAAAAGGAACTGGTAGAAGCTTTTAACCGGCTATATACTTTTGAACAACTGGACGAGTTGCAGTTGAAAATTTTGCAGGAGTGAAAAACTAGCCGTTTTTGCCCCACGCCTGCCGCAACAGTTCCAGCGCGTGGGTCTCCAGCCGGGAAACGTAGCTGCGGCTGATGCCCAGCAGCCCGGCGGTCTCCAGCTGGGTCAGGGGCGGCTGCCCGGCCAGCCCATACCGCAGCAGTAAGATCTGCCGCTCCCGGGCGGGCAGGGTGTCCAGCAGCTGCCGCAGCCGCCGGACATCCTCCTGCCGCTCACAGCTGTCCTCCATGCAAAAGCCGTCCTGTATCACGTCCGCTAAGGTCAGCGCAGAGTCCCCGTCTGCCTCCAAGGACTCTTGCAGGGAAACGGTCTGCCCGCTCTTGCGCTCCCGCCGGAACTGCATACGGATCTCGTTTTCAATGCAGCGGCTGGCATAAGTGGAAAACCGCGCCTTGCGTGTGGCATCAAAGGTATCTACCGCTTTCATCAGTCCGATGGTGCCGATGGAAACAAGATCCTCTTGATCACCCGGCAGGGCGTAATATTTTTTTACGATGTGCGCCACCAGCCGCAGATTGTGACGGATCAGCTTTTCCCGGGCAGCGGTATCCCCGGTGCGCAGGGCACTGAAGGCGGCGGCTTCCTCCCGGGCTGTGAGCGGACGCGGAAAGCAGCCGCTTTCCAGATGGAGCGCCAGAAAAAGAAATTTTGTGGCGAAAAATTGTAGCAAGGTCAGCAGCACACGATATCCCTCCCGGTACATAGTTGTTAGATTGTATGAGCCGGGGCGCGGATAGTTGCCGGAGAAGCCTTTTGTGCGCGGTATCTTTTCCGCAGGGAAAAAGCGTGGTATACTGAGGGGGATAACTCGTAATTTGTGGAGGGGAGCCTGATGAAAGAAAAGACTTGTCAAACTCGGTGCGGAACGATTCGGTATTGGGTAAGTGTGTCAAACCCGGATACAATTACGCTTGTTTTTCTGCCGGGATTGACTGCGGATCATAGATTGTTTGATAAGCAGATTCAGTATTTTGAGAGCAGGTATAATGTTATCGTCTGGGATGCGCCGGCACACGCTTCCTCATGGCCATTTCGGTTTGATTTTGATCTGTTCGATAAGGCAAAATGGCTGAACGATATCTTAAACCAAGAAGGAATCACAAAGCCTGTCATTGTTGGGCAGTCCATGGGGGGATATGTGGGACAGGCTTATGCACAGCTTTACCCAGACAAAATGACGGGTTTTGTCTCCATTGACTCTGCACCGCTGCAACGAAGCTATGTGACGGCAGTTGAAATTTGGCTTTTGAAACGGATGGAACCGGTATATGCTCACTATCCGTGGAAATGGCTCCTGAAATCGGGGTCGGAAGGCGTTGCTACGTCTGATTACGGTAGAAATCTCATGCGTGAAATGATGCTGACTTATGACGGAAACCAGAAACGCTATGCACAAATTGCTGGACATGGCTATCGTATTTTGGCAGCGGCCATGGAAAAGAATCTGCCGTATGAAATCAAGTGTCCCGCATTATTGATGTGCGGGACACAAGATCACGCTGGTTCGTGTATACGGTACAACAAAGCATGGCATCGCAATACGAAAATCCCATTGACGTGGATCGAAGGAGCAGGGCATAATTCCAATACAGACAGACCCGAACAGGTGAATCGGCTGATAGATGAATTTGCTGCAAATATTTTATAACAGGAAACTTAGCAATTCAACTTTTAATGCAGCAGCAACAGCGTTGAATTGCATATCGCAAATATGCTGTTTGAATGTTGCACTAATTTCTTGACTTGTGATTAGAAAAGTTCACCGCAAAACACACTTCGGGAGGTGCGAGGAATGAACTTCTGGAAAAAGTTATTTGCCGGTATGGGCTTTGTGTGCGGATTTCTCGTCTTTGAAACCATGTCGCTGGCATACCACAACTCCAGCCGCCGCCATAAAAACCGCAAGGGGCGCTGCCGGCACAATAGTTTTTGGGACACGCTTACCCGGTACATGATCTTTGCGTGGATCTACGATGGTGTGAAGAAAAGCCGGGAACAGGTGGGCAAGCGGTACTACCGCCGCACCGGGAACGAGTTCCGACCGTCCTACGATTCCGGCACAAGAAGCAATCCCTCTGAATCTGCAAAAGCCGCCCCGAAAACCACAGATGCAGCGCAGCCCAAAAAGCAGCGGTCGCCTTCGTCTGCACTGAAAACGACAGCAAGGACCGCATCAGCACCCACGGCAGATAGGCTGAAAGTCCCTGCTGCGGAGGCAAAGCCGCCCCGTGAAACAGTGGAGAAATCAACTGTTGCTGTGCCGGAAAAGCCCTTGCCGGACATCGTACCGGATACCGAAAACCTACCCGCCCCGGAGCTAAAAACACCGCAGGAGGTGGAGGCGGAGCGTCAGCAGATGCTTGCCCGGCTGCGCACCGAGCTGCGGGAACAGGTCTGTGCTATTCATGCAGACGTGACCCTGCCGCCCGACAGGGAGCAGGGAAGCGAGGCAACGGAGCAGCAACTGCACATTCTGCTGTACCAGACCGATGTGCCGGAGGCGGAACTGAACGCCGCCCTGTCTGACCTGCGTGCCCAGCGCAGGCGGGAAAAAGCCCAGTATCAGGGCGCACCCTTTGCGGATGTGTTTCAGGTAGAGCTGATTTTATCAGAGGAGGACAGCGACCGGGCCTGCATCGTGGATGTGGGGGACACCGGCATGAGCTATGTGATCCCGTGGAGCAGCATCCCGCAGGAGCTTCAGCAGCCGCTGCGCCGCTATGTGGCACAGGCAGACGGAAAGCTCTGCGGCTATTGCAAAGAGGACCTCTGCAACACCGAAAACGGACGAATGATCGTGGAGCTGTATCTGGGTAAACAGGGACATCACGTTTCGAGGATATTGTATTGAAATAGCTGCACAACCGCAGCGATTGGGTTGAAAATAAGGCTGAAGCCCCAATTGCTCCAGCCAATGTCAGAGTTCCTTAATTGTTCATCAAAAATACGTTGGTACGTTTTACACTGTGACGATTCAAAAAACAGAGGAGAGATGTTTTACTATGATCTACAAAAAGCGATACGGTCAACCGTTTGATACCGAAAGTGTAGTGGGTTCTTTTTTGCCCATGATGGAAACGATACCCTATCTGACCAAGGAGCCGGATGGTTTTTCCTATGCCATGGAGCCGCAGGATGTTCTGTATGGTCTTGGCGAAAACGTCCGTGGTATCAACAAGCGCGGGTGGGTGTACGAAAGCAAATGCTCCGATGACGGCAACCATACCGAGGGCAAATCCTCGCTGTACGGTGCTTATAATTTTATGATCGTGTCCGGCAAGGATACATTTGGCTTTTTTATCGACTACCCGGGCAAGGTCACCTTTGACTGCGGCTACACCGACATGGATACCTTACGCATCACGGTGGCCGAGGAAAATTACGATCTCTACATCATTGAGGGCGAGAGCCTGACCGATATTGTGCACCAGTTCCGCCAGTTGGTGGGGCGCAGTTATATTCCGCCCAAATGGGCTTTTGGCAACGCCCAGAGCCGCTGGAGCTACATGAACGAGGACGAGGTCCGCGAGGTGGTGGCAAATTACCGTGCCAATCATATGCCGCTGGACGCTGTGGTTCTGGATATTGATTACATGGAGCGTTACAAGGACTTTACGGTGGATGCGCAGCGCTTCCCGCATTTTGCAGACTTTGCCGCCGAGATGAAAGCGCAGGGCATCCATCTTGTCCCCATCATCGATGCAGGAGTCAAGGTCGAAGAGGGATATGATGTGTACGAGGAAGGCGTGAAAAACGGCTACTTCTGCACGAATCAGGATGGCACCCCCTTTGTAGCCGGTGTGTGGCCGGGACGGGTACACTTCCCCGATATGCTCAACCCGGAAGCCCGTGCTTGGTTTGGCAGTCAATATAAAGTTCTGCTGGATCAGGGGATCGAGGGCTTCTGGAATGATATGAACGAGCCTGCTATCTTCTACGCAGAAGAAAGACTGAAAAAGACCTTTGCTCAAATTGAGAAATACAGCAAGCAAAACCTGGATATTTCCAGCTTTGGTGCTTTTACCGGCATGGTGGCAGAGCTTTCCAACAACGAAAACGATTATAAGCTGTTCTACCACAACACCAAACAGGGGCGTATGCGGCACGACAAGGTACATAATCTTTTTGGTTATAACATGACCCGTGCGGCAGGCGAGGCTTTCGAGCGGCTGGAGCCGGACAAGCGCATTTTGATATACTCCCGTTCTGCCTGCATCGGGATGCACCGGTATGGCGGCATCTGGACCGGCGACAACCATTCTTGGTGGAGCCACATTCTGCTTGCGCTGCACATGATGCCCTCCCTGAATATGTGCGGCTTCCTGTACGAAGGCCCCGACATTGGCGGCTTTGGCAGCAATACCACGGAGGATCTGGTGCTGCGCTGGTACGGCTTGGGCATCTTCTCTCCGCTGCTGCGGAACCACTCTGCCAAAGGCACCCGCCGGCAGGAACCCTACCGCTTTAAGAACAAGGCCGCCTTTGCCGGTATTTTACAGCTGCGCTACCTGCTGCTGCCCTACATTTACAGCGAGTACATGAAAGCTGCCCTGCACGACGGCATGTACTGTATGCCGTTGGCTTTTGCCTTCCCGGAGGATGACTTTGCCCGCCGGGTGGAGGATGAGGTGATGATCGGTGAAAGCCTGTTGATCGCCCCGGTATATGAGCAAAATGCCCGAGGTCGGTATGTTTATCTGCCGGAGGAGATGCTGCAGGTGCGGGTAAAGTACAGCGAAAGCAACCGCATCGAAACCAGCGTGCTGCCGGCAGGCCATCATTACATTCCGGTGGAGCTGGATGAAGTGGTGTTCTTTATGCGCAAGGGACACCTTCTGCCCCTTGCCAAGGACGGCAAAAAGATCCAGAGCGTTGCCGATGTGGATTTTGCAGATCTGCGCCTGCTTGCCTATGCTCCCGATGGTGCATCCTATGAATACTATACCGATGACGGCGAGACAAAGGATTATGATAAGCCGGAACATTTTGTGCATATCACGCTGGATGCGGATGGAAACGCAAAGAGCGATCGTGCTACGGTCAAAGTAGAAGGATAATCGTCAGTCATTACGCAGTTCCTACAGAGTGGCAGCGTTTCAGCTTGAAATGCTGCCACTCTTTTTTGTTGTCTATATCACAGATAAAATAGCGTTCCATCTTGAAAACAGCGTAAAGATTTATTATAATAAGATAAATAGTTGTTACTTTTGCAAAGGAGGGCTGAATCATGGCAGCGCAGCGCACCTATCTGGCAATCGACCTGAAAAGTTTCTATGCCTCGGTGGAGTGCGTAGACCGTCATCTGGACCCCCTGACCACCAATCTGGTGGTGGCGGACGCCTCCCGCACCGAAAAGACCATCTGCCTTGCGGTGTCGCCCTCCCTGAAAGCCTACAAGATACCCGGCAGAGCACGGCTGTTTGAAGCCGTTCAGCGTGTCCGGGAGGTCAACGCCCAGCGGCTGCAAACTGCCATCCGGCAGAAAAAGGCAGTCCGGGGAGAGGATGGCAAATACCACTTTGCCAGCACCTCTTTTGATGCCAATGCCCTGAACGCAGACCCGGCGCTGGGGCTGCGCTACATCGTTGCGCCGCCCCGGATGCAGCGGTATCTGGACGTTTCTACCCAAATTTACAAGACCTACCTCAAATATGTGTCCCCGGCGGATATCTACCCCTACTCCATCGACGAGGTTTTTATTGATGTGACGGGCTATCTGCCCTATTACCACATGAGCGCCCACGAGCTTGCCATGACCATGGTGCGGGAGGTGCTGACCAACACCGGCATCACCGCAACGGCAGGCATCGGCACCAACCTCTACCTTGCAAAATTGGCGATGGATATTGTGGCAAAACACATCCCGGCGGACAAGAATGGTGTCCGCATTGCGGAGCTGGACGAGCAGTCTTATCGGTATCTGCTGTGGAACCACAGACCGCTGACGGATTTCTGGATGACCGGCCCTGGTACCGTCAAACGGCTGGAAGCCCACGGCATTTATACGATGGGGGATTTGGCACGGTTCTCCATCCACGGGGAAGATCGCCTATATGAGATTTTCGGCGTGGATGCGGAAATTCTCATTGACCACGCATGGGGTTACGAGCCCTGCGGTATGGCTGAGATCAAAAGCTACAAGCCCAGCACCAACAGCATCAGTGAGGGACAGGTGCTGACCTGCCCTTACCCCAACGACAAAGCCAAGCTCATCGTCCGGGAGATGGCGGAGATTCTGATGTTCCGGCTTACGGAAAAGAAGTTGGTGACGGAATCCCTGACTTTAGAGGTGGGCTACGACCGGGAGAACGTGGACAAGGGCGGCTATCGTGGTCTGACCCAGACCGACCGCTACGGCAGAATCATCCCCAAGGCGGCACACGGCACTGTCCGGTTTGATGCGCCCACCAATCTGGGCAGCACCCTCATCAACAAAAGCGCAAAGCTGTTTGAGCGCATCACCGACCCGGCGCTGACGGTGCGGCGTATCACCCTCAACGCCAACAAGGTCACGCCGGACGAGGGCATCTATCAGGTGGATTTTTTTACCGACACCAAGAAGCTGGAAAAGGAGAAAAAACTCCAGCAAGCCATGCTGGGTATCAAGAACAAGTACGGCAAAAACGCTGTGCTGAAAGCCAGCAGCTATGAGGAAGGTGCCACTATGCGCCAGCGCAATGCGCAAATCGGCGGGCACAGTGCAGGAGGTTCGGCGGGAGGTTCGGATGGAAAACTACAAAAATAGCAAAATCGGGCTGGAGATCGCCCAAAAGTACGGGGACATCCTAGAGATGGAACGCCCCCAGACCGAAGAATCCCTCCGCAAGCATCCCCGCATGACCCTTCAGAACCGTGCCAAAATCTTCTCGCCCTTCTCTCCGCTGCGGGGTTATGACGAGCAGCTTGCCGCAGAAAAGCAGCGCACCGAGCGTGTGCCCAAGCGCATTCTGACCGAGGAAGAAATGTCGGCTCTGTCCGATCGGCTGATGCAGGTCACCAAGGGCATGACCATCACGGTGCGCTACTTCAAGGAGGATACCGCCCACCCGGAGGTCCCGGTGGTGGGCAACTACATCACCCTGACCGGAAAAGCAGACCGCATCGACCCGGTGTTCCGCACCTTGCAGGTGGGCGACACCGTAGTGCCCTTTGAAGATCTGGTGGAGGTCAGCGGGGAGGGTATCATGGACATTGATGTGTATCTGGGCATCGGGGAAGAATGGGATGACAAAAAATGATGAAAGAGATGTTTATAGGACAGCTCTTTCGATAAAATGATCTCAGAAGAAGCAAAACACACTTCGGATGGAGGAAAATACAATGGCAAACGGTGATTACGGCTATTTCGGCAAGGGCGACACGGGCTATGCCCAATACATGACGGCTTTCAATCGCAACTTCGGCGGCTCGTCCGGCGGCGGTGGGAACCACAACAATGGCGGCGGTGGTGGTGGAGACGGCAGCGGCTGCGGCTGTCTCATCGCCATTGCGGTGGTGGTCGTGCTGGTGCTCCTCGGCATGGGAAGCTGAGGGCATTTCCATAGCACAAGGCTGTCTTGCGTGACCCGGTCACAGAAAACATAGCTAGGAAATGTTATCATATAGTCACAGAAAACACCAACAACATTCCGATGGAGGATTTGAATAGGAAGGCAAAGTTTTATATCTGTGAGCACTGTGGCAATCTGGTCACCACCATCCACAACGCAGGGGTTCCGCTGGTCTGCTGCGGCGAAAAGATGAAGGAGCTGCTCCCCAACACCGTGGAAGCCAGCGGCGAAAAGCATCTGCCGGTGGCAGAGCTTTCCGGCAGCACCCTCACGGTTACGGTGGGTGCGGTGGAGCACCCCATGGTGGATGTGCACCACATCCAGTGGCTCTTTGTGGAGACCGAAAACGGCGGACAGCTCCGCTATCTTACCCCCGGTCAGGCACCCAAGGCGGTGTTTGAGCTGGGCGGCGAAAAGCCGGTGGCAATCTACGCCTATTGCAACCTGCATGGTCTGTGGATGACGAAACTTTAAGAAATAAACGGGCTCCTGCCAGTGGTTAAACGCTTGCAGGAGCCTGTTTTTTGCGTGCAGATGCTTTTCCGTGGAAAGGAAGCATGACACCGTTATAATGGTTGTATGGACAGCAAAATAAGCGCAGCCCTTGCACCACTCTGCAGGATGTGATAGGATGAAGAAAACCGTGTGAGGGAGGAACCACCATGCCTTTTTTGATGATCCGCAACGACATCACCAAGGTGGCAGCGGATGCCATCGTCAACCCCGCCAACCGGAACCTTTTGCAGGGCAGCGGCACCAGCCGTGCCATCTATCAGGCGGCAGGGGAGCAGGAGCTGACCGCTTCCTGTGAAGCCATCGGTCGTTGCGATTTGGGCAGAGCCGTGTGTACCCCGGCATTCGGGCTGCCTGCAAAGTATATCTTCCATGCGGTCTGTCCGGCATGGCACGGCGGATTTTTTGGCGAAGCAAAACAACTGGCTGGTGCGTACCATTCTGCACTGGAACTAGCCGCAGAATACCACTGCGAGAGCGTGGCTTTTCCGCTGCTGTCCAGCGGAAACTACGGCTACCCCAAGGAGCAGGCCTTCCGCATTGCGGTGGACACCATCACGCAGTACGTCATGGAGCACGACCTGACCGTGTATCTGGTGCTTTACGACCGGCGCTCGCTGGCTGTGAGCCGCAAGCTGTTCGCCTCGGTAGAGGCGTACATCGACGACCATTATGGAGCCCAGAACGATGAAAGATATGGGTCTGGCCATCG
>OJKP01000399.1_pt1 | contig 32309 bp, 26 predicted proteins | sample 1596521 | NCBI WGS metagenome assembly OJKP01 (sample SAMEA4350130, study PRJEB24818) | metagenome | biome: human; feature: gut; material: faeces | place: Denmark | collected 2013-09
CAGTAAACAAGGCCAAGGCGTTTAAGAGAAATATGTTCAACAAGGCCGGACCTGCTGTCTTAAGGGCAAAACTACTTTATGCAGACTGAGATTGAAGAGATGTTACCACCTAAATTGACGAAGAACCCGAAATTTTCAAGAAAACCGTCTGTCATCTGGTCGTGTGTGTGGAAGTGTTTGTCAATCAGATACTTGCGTGCTATTTTTAACGAAAAAACCATCTGGTAATTATCTGGATGGTTTAATGTTTTATTTACATTTGTCAGCTTTTGGCATCTCCTTTACGAAGTATTTATTCCATGAATGCTTTTGGTCACTTTTTTACAGCATAGTGGCTGCCGAACGTATTTTGTTCGATATGATAGAATCTGACAGACGGTATATACCTTTATTGTTCATGCTTCAGAAGCCATTCGATGGCTGAATATATATGTATACTCTCTCTTTGCTTTTGAATGAATGTTTGACAAGCTGTTGAATAAGAAAGGCCTGACGCAAATAGTCCACATACTTTTTTGCCGTTAAATCTGTCCCCCCAAATAACTTTGCCAGCTCATCATATTTTATCTCTTGGCAAACGTTGTTTATTAGATGATTGGCTATTGAAAACTTTGTTAAAATGCATATTTGCAAACTTGTAACTTTGCTAAAATGCATATTAAGCTTGATTATAATTTGCTAAGATGCAGAATTTAATCCATAATGACCGTTTTGGAGGGTACAGCATAGAGCATCTGTAGGAGACATGTCCGCTATGCAACCTTATCTCTTTTGCTCTGAATTTCCTGACTTTGTGGCTACGATACCTTATTGGATATTTTTTATCTCTTCTTCAGACAAGCCCGATGCCTGCATGATTGTTTCTATAGGCACCCCAAGAGCCAGAAGATTTGAGGCTATTTTTTCTTTTGCCTTTTTCTCACCTTCTGCACGTCCTTCCGCACGTCCTTCCGCACGTCCTTCAGCACGTCCTTCTGCTCGTCCTTCTGCTCGTCCTTCTGCTCGTCCTTCCGCACGTCCTTCCGCACGTCCTTCCTCACGTCCTTCTGCATATTTCTTCTTTTCCGCAGTCCGTATGGCATTCACGATGTCGCGGTATGCATTGACGCTGTCTTCATACAGTTTCAGTTCCTGTTTGTCGAACTTTGATATCTCTGCCTGTTCGAACAGACGTGTGAAAACACGCTCCTGCAGGGCTGCGGGGCGTTGCATCAGGTTGGAGAGATTCTTTAACACGTACATCCACTTGTCGTACATACTTTCGAGTTCACTCTCTTTCTTGTCAAACTTAGGTATCTCAACGTATATATATGTGAGTTTGTCGTAGAACACCTCGTGTGTGTCCACCTCCATCAGCTTCACCTCATGATGCCAGCGCTTTGCATTCTCAAGCCCGTCGGCAAAGTTGAAGTTCAGCAAGCCAATCGTGTAGACAGGATTGAGATGGAAATCCCAGTCTCCTCCACGCTGCGCCTGTTCTCTGATGGGGAATGTTGAATAATAGATGGTGCGGTCTTTGAAGAACTCCTGGTATACGTTCTGCATCTCCACTATGAATTTCTCTCCCTTGTCATTCTCGCAGTAAACGTCGAAGATGGCTCGGCGGGCATCCACACGGTCGCCAAGTTGTTCGGAGTTGAGATAAGTTACGTCCTGCACGTTCTGTTCGCCATGGAACATGGCGTTCAGGAAACTGATAAGCAACTCCTTGTTGAACTCAGAACCGAACAGGCGCTTAAAGCCGAAATCAGTATGTGGATTGATGTATTTCTCTGCCATAATGCTGCATTTATTATTCAATCAGCAAATTTACGGCATTTTTGATAATTATCCAACTGTATTGCCTGTATTTTTGTTTTTGGGTATGTTTGCCAAAACAAAACCATAAACAATGACAAGGACAACCGGCATTTCATGGATAAAACATAGACTTGCTATTCGTAAAACATAGACTTGTAATTCGTGAAATATTGACCTCGGATTTCCCCCACGCCGTGGGGAACAGAACCCCCTAATGTGGGGATGTCTTCCCCCTGGCGTGGGGGGAAATATGGGATGCCGAAAGGCATGATACTTCTATGATACATCAATGATACTTTTCTGTAAAATATCCAGAAAAGTATCATCGGGTTAAGTCTTTAGTCTATAGAGCTTTAGAGGCTTGGCGATGGCCAAGAATGATACTATGACACTTCGCAGCACATATTGTTTTCATATGCGCACAATAAACGCAGCTATGTTCTATCTAAATAATGAAGACAGTATGGCGCATGTCTTGTCTTTATCCCCTGTATCCTACAGTCTTCAGTCTGTGTACCACCCACAGGAATGCAGGTATGAGGAATATGTCGGCCATGACCCATGCCACAGGGTCGCCGAAGCACACTCCCATCCATGCCAGGGCCGGTACGAGCCAGATGCTCACGCCGCAACGGGCAATCATCTCCATCACGCCGCTCAGCATCGAGAGGTTGCTGTAGCCGAGCCCCTGGATGGAATAGCGCAGGATGGTGAGCACGCCGAGCACCGGATAGAAATAGTTGGCTATGCGCATGAACTCCGCTGCATGCTCCACTACCACCTCCTCGCCGCTGTCAACGAAGAGGCGCATCATCCAGTCGGCAAATGGATATATGACGGCAAATGTGAACACGAAATATACGAGCATCAGGCAGAGGGCGTCTTTCACGCCTTTGGTGACGCGGTCCATGCGCTCGGCTCCGAGGTTTTGTCCGCAGTATGTTGCCATTGCCACACCGATATTTTCGAACACGCAGGTGAAGAGGTATTTAATGCGTAAAGAGGCTGTGAATGCTGCCACGTAGGTGGTGCCGAGGGCGTTGTTGGCACTCTGGAGCATTATCAGACCGATGCCCGTGATGGAGAACTGCAGTCCCATCGGTACGCCGTTGTTCAGCAGGATGCTCGTGCGCTTGTTGTCGAAGCATCGCTCGTCGCCCTGTGGGATGAGAATGCGCATGTGGCGACGGATGTACCATACGCAGAGGCCCACCGACACGGCCTGCGACAGCAGTGTGGCAATGCCGGCACCGCACACTCCCATGCCGCAGCCGAGAATCAGCACCACGTCGAGCAGGATGTTGACGACAGCCGAAATGATGAGAAAATAGAACGGTTGGCGCGAGTTGCCCAGTGCACGTATCTGTCCGGCAAAGAGATTGAAGCCGAATGTGAGCGGTATTGCCGCAAACTGCAGCATTAGGAACGTGTATGAATCCTGGTATATGTCATCGGGGGTGTTGACGAGTTGCAGAATCCTGTGACACAGCATCAGCGACACCAGAGTGACTGCCGTGGCTATCACTGCCGACACCCTCACGGCATTCGCCACGTAGAGTCGCATCTTGCTGTATTCCTTCGCTCCGAAGGCCTGTGCCACCGGTATGGCGAAGCCTGCGCTCGCCCCGTTGCAGAAACCCATCACGAGGAACATCACTGATGTAGACGCCCCCACCGCTGCCAGTGCGCCTACGCCAATCCAGCGGCCCACGATGGCGGCATCGATGATGAGATACATCTGCTGCAGAATGTAGCCCAACACCAGCGGTATGGCAAACTTCACGATATTGCGCATCGGCGACCCTGTGGTCATGTCGCCCGTGGCAACGGCCTTCGCCTCTTGCGAAACCGCCTGCCCTTTCATGTCTTCACTCTTCATCTTGCTTCCTGAAATCTTTTGTTATCCCTGTTAGTTATCCCTGTTTGTTCTCTGCAATCCCGATCGGTTGTTAGGACTTGTTTGGATTGTGTTTTCTGGAACAGCGGATTATTTTTGTCTTTTCGGTGCAAAGGTATATATTTGGGAATAAACAAGAGCAATATTCCATAAACTTATTGTTTTCGTTTGTGCTCATTCCCGCAGAAACTTTCCCACAGTTATGTCTTCTCATAAAAAAACAGTTATCTTTGTAGGCGAAACGGCAATAACGTGCCGTTGCGATGCTACGGGAGAAGATTGTTGACACCTGTCGTGAACTCAAGTAAATATGGTTGAAAAGAATAACAAACCACAACTTGTGAATAGCGAATCCTTCATAGCAGACAAGAACTATGTGATGTGGTTGTCCGACTTGAAGAAACTTATATCAAGCGTTGGCTTGCGTTCTATTCAAGTCAAATCGAAATTGTTTACCAAGCTGGTAAACAATTACCCCAGTTCGGGATAACCGAGTGTTTTATACAATATAAATGCAGCGTGAAAACGCCTCCTCCCCATACCATTAGGAGTGGGTAATAACAGAAGGCCGAAAGAAGTTGTTTTGCCCTTAGAATAGTGACAGCTGTTTGGTGTCTTCGATGCAGTATCCTTGCAATGCCTTTGGCTTGTTATCAAAGAAACAATATGCTCCCAAGGCAGAAATAAGGTTCATGATAAAGTTGCTTACAGATCTATGGCGTGAGTGTACAATCTGTGCCGTATTCTTCAGCATGTCGTTAATGGTTTCGATAATGTATCTCTTGCGCAGCATCATTCTGTCATAGAACGTCATCAGTTTGTTTTTCATGTTTACGCGCAACCCTGTCACCGGCTGTGTTCCATCCTCAAAGAGGAAATCAAACTATAGCCTTTCTGTATATTCCTTTCCGCCAATGCTCAATATGCGGGCATCGCCCTGTCCTGGAAGTGGCTCATAGACGACAACCTCAACCTTTTTTTTGTTGTTATCCACGCATTCATAACGATAGTTTGTTCCAGCCACAACTTGGCGAGAAACCTTGAGGGGTTTCAGCTGCAAATTGCTGTGCGACAGGACAACAGCCTTGAAGAGAGAATCTTCTTCTGCCGTAAGTTTTGTACTCTTGCCGAATGTACCAACCAATTGCGTTTTTTTTGTGCTGGCGCATGATGCCATACCAATGATGATTGTCGCTAATGCCAATGTTTTTATTGTATTCATATTCTTTATGATTTTATATTTCTTAATGAAGTCGTCTCAACTTTTCTGACGAAGATTTGATTTGGAGTTTGAGCTCTTCTAAATTCAATCTTCACCTTTCTTTTTGGCCGTTTTTTGACCTTTCATCAGTCGTGTAGCTCGCTACACTCCTTCTTCAAGGCCAAAAAACGCCTCAAAAATAAAGGCAAATCTTGAATTTCAGAAAAGTTCAGACGACTTCAATTGTTACTTACCTATAGTGTATCTTACACCTACATTGAGATTGAAGTTCAGCGGTTTCTCCTTGTAGATAGTCTGGAGCGAAGAATGGTCGTCTAAATGATAGCTTACGCCCGGCTCTGCATAAATGCCGACATTGTCAAGCACGTCAAACTGCACGCCGAAAGCCGCATTTACAGACATTTGCAAAGGCTTGCTGTCAATGTTGACAGTCTCTTTCTCCTTTATCGCATTATTGATGACATATTCTTTCGTGACATTTCCCGATATGCATTTTTCTGCAAGTACACCTGCCGAGCCGTATAGATTGAACCTTTTGTATGACCATGCATTATATTTCATGTTGACAGGAATTCCTACATAGTTCAGCCTTTGCTCGCCCGTAAAGTAGTTCTCTTTTGTTCCGTCTTTCATGTCGGAAGAGAGATGAGTGTATGTAAGTCCGCTTTCGATGCTCCAATGCTCGTTAAGTGTGTATGCCACTTTCACACCAATGCGTACAGGCAAGCGGTGCTTGTATTCTGTCTTTACTTCCTTTCCCTGATTGAATATGTTGATGCCGAGCATAGGGTTGTCCTCCCAGTCAGAATCATCCGGACCGGTTGTAGCAACAGGGTCGCCAATAGATGTTATGGTTCTTGATGACCCCATCGATCCCATTGCACTTGTACTTACAGTCCAACGTGGCGATGTGGACGAAGAGGCGTGACGCCTTGCGTCAGAGTTGTAAGCCACAAGACTGCCGTAATTGCTGTTGTGATGATAATTGTTTGCTTTCTTGCTCTCATTCTCACGTTTCGGCAAATTTTCTTTGTCGGCAGTTGTATTCGTTTCTTTTGAACTGTTGGCATCATCCCCCTCATGGTTGTCAGACGCTGTTTCCAAAGATTTCTCATCATTAGCATAAGATGACAATGTATCAATGTAACCAACAGATTTGTGTACTATGGTCGTAATGATGCGTGGCATAGGTGAGTTGCAGGCAATAGGATTATTGCCGTCGTCAGCAACGATATTGCCTTTAGTGGATGGCCCTGCTGGTGTATGTGCTATTTGTAGATTAGCCATTTCTGATGGCGTTTGCCCATCGTTTGCGTATTCAGAATATATTGAATATCCTATCAACAAAGCCACGCTTGCAGCGGCTGCAGTATACGCTGTGCGCCGTAGCCAGTAGGTTTTGAAAGGTCTGCCGCCGTGCATAGAGCCACCATTCTCATCAGTCGTTCCTTTGCGAATGTTCTCCCAAAGTCCTTTTGGTGCATCTTTCTCATAGTTGCCCAAACGGTCGTGTATGTCTTTTTGCCAATTATTTTTCATACGTTAAATAGAATTGATGGTTCTATAATGTTTTATCTTCTGCGCCAGCATTGATTTGGCCTTGTGCAGCTGCGAAGCTGAAGTGTTCTCCTTTATGCCGAGCAATTGGGCTATTTCCTTGTGACTCTTGTCGTCAATGACATAGAGATTGAATACAGTTCGGTATCCATCGGGCAACTCACGTATAAACTGATGAAGTACATCGGTAGGTATGTCCTCAGTCTCCATACTGTCGCCATCTGCAATGTTCATATCTTTATCATCGATACTATCAATGGGCAAACGGCTGTTGTTGCGTACAAACTTCAGGGTCTCATTGAGAGTGATTTTTGCCATCCATGCTTTCAAAGATCCCTCTCCACGATACCTGAAACGATCCAGAGAAGTAAATATCTTGATGAACGATTCTTGTAGCACGTCCCTAATGTCTTCGTCTTCTGTGATGTAGCGCGAGCAGAGTGCAGACAGGTATCGCACATGTTTGCGATAAATCCACTCGGTGGCAGTATTGTCGCCATCGAGTGCCTTTCGCAACCATCGTTTCTCTTCCGTTTCTTTTCTGAATGTTATGCCGAACATGATGTTTGTAGGGTTAAAAGCTCTGGAAACAGCAAAGTGCAAATGCCTTTACCATACAGCAAAAAGCATTTGCACTATCTCGTAACAACGAGTTTCTTATTTTGTTACTGTAACAACTACCGTAGCAGTTTTTTTGTTTTTGTCTGTGATGGTGATAGTTGTGCTTCCAACCTTCACTCCCTTTATGGTGAGTTTGGCGTCCTTGACGGTAGCAGTGGCGATCTTCTCATCTTTGCTTGCAGCCGTATAAGGTGTTGTGCCTCCACTAATGTTTACTACATCTTCCTTACCAACCGCAATACTTGTCTTGGCTTTGTCCACGACAACACCATCAACCACGGTAATGCTCAAACTGCCAGTCACTTTCTTGGAGTCAGTAACAAGAACTGTAGCCTTGCCAGCCTTAACTCCTTTTACCGTAATTGTAGCCTTGTCAACAGTTACGGTGGCGATCTTGTCATCGCTTGATTTAGCGGTGTAAGTACCATCTCCACCTGCTACCTTTACATTCTGTGTGCCGCCAACGGCAACTGAAACGGTTGAAGGATTGAACTTGATGGCGGGAGTGTCATCATCGTCAGAGCATGAAGCAAATGCCACTGCAAATACGGCACAAACGATTAATGTTGCAAACTTAAAGAAGTTCATTGATTTCATTTTATTCTATAATTTTGTCGTTTAACTTATGCGCCACGGCATGAGTATGCGTCCATCTGCAGCCTTGGCACGATTGTTTTTTCGAGTACTCTCATTCCCTTAAATGAAGAGCAATGTAAAATCTTGCCTGGGAAAAATATTTTTTTCCGATTTTTATTCTATACGATGCAAAAATGAGGGTGTTTCGGCATTGTCCACCGATGTAACCGTATGCATTTTGAGCGACAGTTCGACAGATTTTTTGCCACTGAACGACAGCCAATTGAGTTTTATCTTCAGTTCTTTAGGATGTTTCTTCCATAGTGAGTTGAGGTCAAATGCTATAAGTGCATCCCCCATTCTTCCGTTGGTGTCACCTTGGGCATTATGGCGCAAGTCAAACTCATATACATTATCCTTGTTCACACCGCTCACAAGATTAATGACATGTTTGGTAGTTCCTCCCCACAATGTGCGTATGCGGAGCGTAACATATCCGTCCTCGGCAACAGAAACCCAATCACGGACAATTTCAATAGGGTCATTTCCAAATGCTTTCGCATTTTTTTCTTCTGATCCTTGCGTCATTACTGGCTGTTTGGTACGGATGCTGTCAATCCAATTTACATACACACTCTGTTGGTTGCCTCCGTAGCTTCGTTCTTCTATTGTATAGTTCACCAAAGCCCTCACTTTCTTGTCTCCGAACGGTGAGGCTTTCATATTGGTAGGTACAAGCGACGTTGATTCATCAAGTTGCATGAAGAAACCGTCATGCGCAGAAGGATACACCGTTACAAGGGCAGTTGGGCGCTGTAACACCTCATTGTTATCATTGTAATCGCATGAGTTCAGCGTGAGCGAACTGGCAATCAGACCTATTGCCAGAATTGTTTTCTTTGTTATTCTCATATTTCTTGCTTTTTAGTTTCTACTTATTAAATCATCAAAAAGCAAGAATCTTGCCTGTAAAAAATAGTTTTTTATGAGATTTATCCTTGATCCAACAAGTTCTTATCCGTCAGAAAATCCAACAGTCCGACAGTCAACACTCCGAGTTCGTCCTCCTTGCGATGAATGTCGTCACCAACAATGACAAACTTACCGTTCTCATCCTTGCCATCAAGTTCAACCAATCCTACGTCCACAGACGTGTTGCAATATGCGGTGCAGGCAGGTGGCGCACAGTATGTGTGGAATATCAGTAGCGAGGAGAACAAGAGTCTTGAGAAGATCACCCTGGGCAGGTATGGCAACTGTTCTTTGTCTACTCGTCTCTTTGCCTCTCGACAACTTGTCTCTATGCCTCTTGTCAACTTGTCAACTCGTCTACTTATAATAATGTGCATAGTTGAAGAAAGGTTCCGTGACGATGTTTTCGGCATCTTCCGTAAATGTGTGGCCGTAGGGGTCGCGGGCTATTATCCTTATCTTGGATTCGGCGCTCTTCGGCTCATAATAATATAGGTGGTTCATGATGAGATAGCTGTTCTGCTTGCTGATGAAGCGGAAACTCGTTGCCACGGCATATTTGTGGTGGTAGCCGGTGGCGAAGGCGTCCTGTCCCTTTGAGTTGATGCGCTGCATGGGATATTCCACTCCGTTCTCTTCGGCAGTGATGCGCCAGCGGGAGTCGGCATTGAAGACGTTGGCTACTATTATCCTGCGGTCGCGAGGAAGGTCCCAGTCGGCGGCATACGACTCGCCGTTGAAGTCGGTGTCGGCATGAAACAGTGTCATTTGCTTGTGGGCGTCCCAGAAGGTGCCTTTGTAGTAGCAGCTCACCATACGGCCGTCTCTGAAGGTGTAAACGTAATATCCGTTCGGAGTGCCGCAGATGTTGATGTTCGACTGCCAAATGTTTCCGCAGGCGGCGGCATGGCAGTGTTCTATCACGTGGTGACCGTCAATCTCCGTCTCGTGGTTGATGGCGAAATGCGTGTGTCCGCAGAACAGCTCGTAGCCTCCGCTGAATTCGCTGAGCAGCGAGAGCAATGCCGGCAGGCGCGATGATGAGTAGTGCCCCTTCTCATGAGCGGCACTGAGAGGACGGGCTTTGCCGAAGGGACTGGTGCCGAAGGTGAATGGGATGTGGTAGCATAGCACCACCTTCTTGCTCTTGGGCGTCAGCGCCAGGTCTTGTCGCAGCCATTTCATCTGACTGTCGGAGAGTTCGCCGGGCGAATAGTATGAGGCGTATTTGCCGTGAAACCTCACGTTGTTGAAACACACATAGTGTTCGTTGCCGCGGTCGAACGAATAGTCTGTCGGTCCCCATGCCTCTTCCCATTTGTTCAGATATTCCGGGTTGTTGTCCTGGTCGTGGTTGCCGATGACGGAGAATATCCTCATCTTCGACGAACCGAGCACTTCTCTTATCTGCTTTTCGAGCATAGGGTTGAAATCGCCGTAGTATTGCACATCGTCGCCCATACTGAGCCCATAGATCGGTGTTTCTTGTGGCAGCGAACGTATCGTGCGTCTTATGTCTGCCATCGTTTCAGTGGCAAACCTCTCCACATCGCCGATTTCCAGCGGCTTGTCGTCGGGACCGTTGTAATAGGGGTTGAAGTCGTTAGTCACCTGTGGGTCGCCCAGCACAATCATCTTGTAGTATTTCTCCACTCCTCCCTCCAGCTTCTTCAGCGTGAAGCTGTATCGTGTCACACCTTTGATGATGGGCTTGTAGAAATGTGCGGTGTGGTCTTTGGCAGAGTGTACGGGCACCTCGCAGTCTGCCGGCACGGTGAAGAATACGAAGCGTGCCGTGGAGTCGTTGGGCAGTTTGTAGCGTCCCAGCGAGTCGGTGGCGGCGCAGTCTATGCCGTTGCTCACCACTACGCCCGCCATCGGATTGCCTTCCGTGTCGGTCACGGTGCCGTTGATGAACGGTGGGGTGGTGGACTCCTCCTTCTCCTCAGTCTTCTTCTCTTCCGGTTTCTTTTCCGGTGCCTGCCTTTTCCTTGTCGCTATGCGGCGCACGGCGGTGGGCTTCTGTGGAAGCTTCTCTTCTATTCGCCAGCGCAGGGCATAGACTATTGCCGCTGCGCAGCATACGGCAGCGAGTATGGCGATTATCATATATTTGTTCTTCATTTACAGTATGCTCCTTCCTTGTTCTTCTTTTTGCTTGTCGTTGCGATACAATCCTGCAAATTTATGAAAAATATCGGTTTCTGAATCAAGGTTGTAGATAAAAAGGAAACAAAAAATGCAGGCAACATTGTAAATATACTGATTATGATTACCTTTGCATGAATTTGCAAGTTTTTTTAGAAAAACAATCGATAAAACTCAATCGTAATGAAAAGAAATGAAATCTGCTACATCGTTGTTGTGGCTGTTATCGGCGTGTCGCTGTTGTTGGGATTCGCCGAAGAAGTGTTCGGACTCGACATGGGTTCGCTGTCGTGGATAGCACATTGGGTGTCGTCGCCGGTGGCTCTTGCCATCGGTTTCGCCTTCGCGTTGCTGCTGGGCAAGGCGTTCCCGGTGTTCAACAAGACGATGTCGAAGAAGCTCCTTCAGTATTCCGTCATCGGACTCGGTTTCGGAATGAATGTGGACAAGGCGCTCGCCTCTGGCAGCGAGGGAATGATATTCACAGTGGTCAGCGTGTTCGGTACGCTCGCCCTGGGATGGCTGTTCGGCAGAAAACTGCTCGGTGTGGACTCGCAGACGAGCTATCTGCTCAGTTCCGGCACGGCGATATGTGGCGGTTCGGCGATAGCTGCCGTGGGTCCTATCATCAAGGCTAAGGCTGAGAGCATGTCGGTGGCGCTTGGCGTGGTGTTCGTGCTCAATGGCATAGCGCTATTCATCTTCCCATCCATCGGCGATGCCTTGGGGATGACGATGAAGCAGTTCGGAATGTGGGCGGCGATTGCCATCCACGACACCTCTTCTGTAGTGGGAGCCGGTGCGGCATACGACCAGATGCATCCCGACCTGGTGGCGAGCCAGGGCGTGAGCGCATTGGAGGTGGCTACCACCATCAAACTGACGCGGGCACTGTGGATAGTTGTTCTCGCTCTGGTCACTCCGTTCTTCTTCCGCCGTTCGCTGGCTCAGGCAGATGGGGCTTCGAAACCATGGTATAGCTGTGTGCCTCGCTTCATCATCTGGTTTGTGGTGGCGATAATCTTCAATACCTACATCCTGAGCAATGCCTCGCTGATTGGTGATGCTGCGGCGTCGGTGGGTGGTGAGTTCAGCGGTGCCGTGGCGAAACTCGCCAAGCATCTCATCACTCTCTCGCTGTTCTTCATCGGAGCGTCGCTCACCAGGGAGACGCTGCGCAGCGTTGGCATCAAACCGCTCATTCAGGGGGTGCTGCTTTGGGTGAGCATCAGCTGTGTCAGTCTTGCCTATATCTTCTGGGTGGGATGAGGCTGATTTGTTATCACTGACGGCATAATGACCGTCTGAAACTGAAAAAAAAATGGGGGATGACCGGTCGCATTGACTGGTCATCCCCCTTGTCGATATTACATTGAACGGCCTAATGACCGATTTGGGTTTATTGTTTGTCCGCTATGTCTTTTCTGCGGCACGATACCAGATGGCGTCTACAGCGTTTACAGACTTCCCACCACGGTCCTGGCATCGTTGCCCTCGAAAACGCAAACGCTGCTCACTGGTTGATAGCTCATGTGTGAGTATTGGAACAACTGCAGGGCAGCAAACTCGCTGTCGGCAGAATGACACTCCTCAAGGAGATAGTTGCCGAGCGTGGTGGTGGGCAGCTTGCCGATGGCTGCCAGCAGTGATGCCTGCTTGTCGGCAGAGGCTTTGAGCGCACGCTCTATCTTGCCTCCGGCTTCGGCGGTGTATTCGCGCTTTGAACCGCTGATGAGGCTGCCTGTGGCGTCATACTTTGTCTTGGAACAGAGTCCGAAAAATGATTTTGTCGTTGATATACGGTTGTCTTTGGCAAGGTCTTTCGACATTGCCAGATTGTTGAATCTTGCCATTTTGTTGTTTCTTTTGATTTCTGGTTTGTTATGTTTGTTCCCATACGGTCATCGGCAGTAATCCCTTGTTTCATTACTGCTTGCTGTGTGTCTGACGACCGGTCCGGATTTTTCCTTTTTCTCCCTCTTGTGGCTATGACAACGGTCATTGAGCCACCCATGCCAACCGGCATGGCGGGAGCTAACAAATCAGATGCCGCAGCGTCAGTACATAATACGCTGACGAGGGCGCTGCCGTTATCCGCCGGGATGTGCGAATGCCAAGTCCGCGGTAGTGGCAGAAAGAATTCTTTTGGATATGAAACAAAGTGTTTGGCCTGGCTGGGGAGTGCAGCGTGTTGTAGAAATTAGATGACGACGGCACCACGCGCTCCGGCCTTGAGCAGCAGAGGTGGGCGAGTTCGTTGGCATTGCTGAGCACCGCCTGCTGGTTGCTTGTCTGTTCCACGAGCATGTCGGTCTCTTTCCGCTTCCCGTCATCATCATGATGACCGGAGGCGAAAGCCGGCGTCATGCCACTCATTGCGAGTGTCGCGACGATAAACAATATTTTCAACCATCTCTGCATTCTGCCTGCAAAGATAATGCAAGTTGAGCGCAATACAAAATGAAAGGCCAAAAGACTTTCATTTTTATTGCCGAGACGCCGCTTCTCTTATCTAAAGATAATGCAAAAATCCGATTAAGTGAGAGAAATGGGAATTTATTCACATTTCCGAGCGTGAGGATTTTATCTAAACCGAGCGGAGAATACGATTGATAATGAAATTTTCGGATGATGCGCATGAGAGGGTGGGGAGTGTTGTATCTATGGGGCATGAAATAATGTCGCAGAAAGGGCGACAGAAGTGGGAATTGCCGCTTCCTGTCTGACAAGATGTCATATCTTTGGCATAATGTGACATTGGCACAGGCTTTGCAAAATGATTGACAGATTGCGAAAGCAGTCTGAGAAATCAGTTAACATAGAAATAATAAAAAATAGATACAATTATGGGAAAGATTATTGGAATCGACTTGGGTACAACAAACTCATGTGTTGCAGTGTTCGAAGGTAACGAACCGGTAGTAATCGCTAACAGCGAAGGTAAACGCACCACTCCATCAGTGGTAGGCTTCGTAAAAGACGGTGAGCGTAAGGTTGGTGACCCGGCAAAGCGTCAGGCCATCACAAACCCTAAGAATACGGTTTATTCTATCAAGCGTTTCATGGGTGAGACCTACGCACAGTGTGAAAAGGAAACAGGACGTGTGCCATTCACCGTTGTTAACGAGGGTGGTTACCCACGTGTAGACATCGAAGGACGTAAATATACTCCACAGGAAATTTCAGCCATGGTGCTGCAGAAGATGAAGAAGACTGCCGAGGACTATCTCGGACAGGAGGTGACAGACGCTGTCATCACAGTGCCTGCATACTTCTCTGACTCTCAGCGTCAGGCAACCAAGGAGGCTGGACAGATCGCTGGATTGAACGTTCGCCGTATCGTGAACGAGCCAACGGCTGCCGCTCTGGCATACGGAGTGGACAAGGCTAACAAGGACATGAAGATCGCTGTGTTCGACCTCGGTGGCGGTACATTCGATATCTCTATCCTTGAGTTTGGTGGCGGAGTGTTCGAGGTGCTCTCTACAAATGGTGACACACACCTCGGTGGTGATGACTTCGACCAGGTGATCATCGACTGGCTCGTGAACGGATTCAAGGCTGACGAGGGCATCGACCTCTCTAAGGATCCTATGGCTATGCAGCGTCTGAAAGAGGCTGCCGAGAAGGCAAAGATCGAGTTGTCAAGCTCTTCGTCTACAGAAATCAACCTGCCATACATCACGGCAGAAGGCGGTGTGCCAAAGCATTTGGTAAAGACTCTCACACGTTCACAGTTTGAGCAGCTGGCCCACAACCTGATTCAGGCTTGTCTCGTGCCATGCCAGAACGCTATCCGTGACGCAAAGCTCCAGACTTCAGATATCGACGAGGTAATCCTCGTAGGTGGTTCAAGCCGTATACCAGCAGTGCAGACTCTCGTGAAGAACTACTTCGGCAAAGAGCCTTCAAAGGGCGTTAACCCAGACGAGGTGGTTGCAGTGGGTGCTGCTATCCAGGGTGCCATCCTCAACAAGGAAGAGGGTGTGGGCGACATCGTATTGCTCGACGTTACTCCTCTGACTCTCGGTATCGAGACAATGGGTGGCGTGATGACAAAGCTTATCGACGCAAACACCACAATCCCTTGCAAGAAGAGCGAGACATTCTCTACAGCTGCCGACAACCAGACTGCCGTGACCATCCACGTGCTGCAGGGTGAGCGTCCGATGGCTGCCCAGAACAAGAGTATCGGTCAGTTCAACCTCGAGGGAATCGCACCGGCTCGTCGTGGCGTGCCACAGATTGAGGTGACATTCGATATAGATGCTAACGGTATCCTCAACGTTTCTGCAAAGGACAAGGCCACCGGCAAGGAGCAGGCAATACGTATCGAGGCTTCGTCAGGACTGAGCGAGGATGAGATCAACCGCATGAAGGCTGAGGCTGAGGCTAACGCCGCTGCCGACAAGGCTGAGCGCGAGAAGATCGACAAGATGAACCAGGCTGACTCTATGATATTCACCACAGAGAACTTCCTGAAGGACAATGGCGACAAGATTCCTGCCGACCAGAAACCAGGCATCGAGCAGGCTCTCCAGCAGCTCAAGGATGCTCACAAGAGTGGTGACGTGGCTGCCATCGACACTGCCATCAACAACCTCAACACCGTTATGCAGGCTGCCTCACAGCAGATGTATCAGGGTGCTCAGGGTGCTCAGCCAGGTGCTGACGCAGGTGCCGGCTTCAACGGAGCCAACGCCGGTGGTGCCCAGAACAACGCAGGCTCACAGAGCAACGGTGCCGACGACGTTCAGGACGCAGACTTCGAGGAGGTCAAATGAGACCGATAGGTAAAGACATAACAAAACACTATCAAATAGCGTGTATCTCAATGAGTTACACGCTATTTGCATTTTGTAGGCTCATGTTTTCTATGTGCTTATTATTCCTTTTTCCTGACTTCGTCATCGTGTCACCCAAAAATCTTCGTCAAAGAGTTTGGCGATTTTCTGATGTCTTGCCATCAGCATTGTTTGGGTGTAAACCTCCTTGTTCAGAGGTAGCTTAATTTGTATGGTTGTGATTGTCTTAGCCAATGCAAGCACCTTGTCTACGCTCATTTTTATCTCTGAGACTTTCAGCATGCGCTCCAATTCCTTGTATACTTTCAAAGCCACAAAGCAGATGCATATATGAGCCTCGATGCGTTTGCGTGTAAAATGAAACATAGGACGTATCTCTATCTTTGATTTGGCTATACGGAAGGCCCGTTCTACATGCCAAAGGTTGTGGTATGCAGCATAAACGTCTTGTATTGGTATATCCGTATTGGTGAGATATCCCTTTAGACCATCCCATTTGGAGTCGTCGGCAACACGGTCATAGTTGATAGCTATTTTCACTTCACCATCCATGGATAAAAACTTATTGTAACCTCTTTTGTTGATATTGCCTTTAGTGAGCGCACCATGCTTGTATGCCTTTTCCAACCTGCGTATTCCCTTCTCTCGGTTATAGGCATCTTTCTTTGCACGGTCATCTGTATAGCCGACCAAGAGCCGACGGCCGCCTCCTTTGTCATATTCAACCATCTGGCAGTCGCGCTTTGGCTGTTCCAATATCCAGTTCTTGACTTCCTAACTTTCATTCTTTATCTTCGCACCTATTATATACTTGTAGCCATGAGCCTCAAGTTCCGCTATATTTGCATTGTTCATCAGACCAGAGTCGGCTACCACAACGAAGTTTTCCAAACCGTATTTGCTTACAAACTCGTTTATCGTCGGCAGCATCGTGTGGCCTTCATATTTGTTGCCCTCATGGATGCAATAGGCAAGCGGATAGCCACCCAAACTTACAAGCAGGCCGAGTATGATCTGAGGATTACTGTGTCGTCCCTCTTTAGAAAAACCGGTCTTGCGCAAGTCGTCCTCATAATCCGCTTCAAAGTAAAGTGTGGTGACATCATAGAACAACACACCGATATTGCCACAGAACAGTTTCGCTGTATGGCGCACGCTGATGTCCTGTACGATTTCGTGCTGATGGTCGCTAAGCTTGTCAAGATAGCGATAGATTTTTGAGAGATCCACATCTTCGTCAAAGTGGTTTTTCAGATATTCCACCGTAGCAGCCTTGCTCGTTGGATATGCTAAACGAGCCTTTACAAGCTTGCGGAACACATCATCGTCAATACGATTGAAACCAATTCTGTCAAACGTGCGGTCCAATATCAAGTCGCATCCGTTGAGAAGGATATTGCTCACCTGTGACAATACACGACGTACTTCTTCTCGCTCACGGTCACAAGCCTCATGTTCTTCACCATACAAATCGAGTTTAGGATGACGGCGGAATTCTTCTTTTGAAATCCATTCACGTCCATCATTTACTAGACTATCAATATCGTTAGCATCTGTGGCAATACCTATGGTAACCAACTCTTTATAACTGCCTTTTGTCTTTTCCGCAACTACAATACTTGTTGTTCCGGAGCGATTCTTCTTTTTTTTGATAAACATAGTTAAAAAACCTTTTGCGTACCCCAAAACAAGGGTACGCAAAGATACAAAATATTGTTTATCAACCAGTTATAAAATACGTGTTTTTTGAGTAACGAAGTCAGGAAGTACTATATGAAGCAGTCAAAATCTGCCGAGAAATCCCCGAAGCAGATGCGATGGCAGAGGACACATTCATTGATGACCGTAACAATTTCCGTTGGAAGGATGTGCTAAGCACAGGTCTGAGAGTCTTCATTGCCGGAATAGATGGCGCGACTGGCGTAGCCCAGATGTCAGGCGGTGGCGGCACGTCAAACGATATGCCATGGCGAGATAAGGATGAAGACTTTCTCGATTGGGCTCGCCGTGCTATGCAATATGCCCATGCCAAACATTATCCAGGCAATAGGCTCAAACGATCGCTGAGCAAATAGTCCTCGCGCGCATACATATATATAATAATGAGCAGGTGTTTCCAAATTGGAGATGCTTGCTTTTGATTGACCATTTGTCCGAGGATATTCAAATTTTTCTAATAGTGTCGGACAAAAGGGATACATCATGTCATTCTCATCAAATTAAGGTGTTCGGAATTACCGAACAAGTTTAGCCCCAGTATTGGTGCCACGTTGATGAATACTGATATTATGAGCATTTGTCCGAAGCTTACAAAATTTTTGGGATAGTGTCGGACAAATGGTATTTCGCTTTCTTGTGGCCAATTCTTTCAAAGTGCAAAAAATGCACTTTGAATTGCACTTAGGGAACTCTTACCAAAAGCAGAGACAATGATTCTTAACTATTATTACCGTCCAACAACATCAATCCTTTTAACGCCAACAAATAACGTTGACGGGGATGATGGGGATTTGCAGGATACTTCATACACACAAATCCTTCTCTTATTGCTGGTGTGAGAGAATAATCCATAAAGTTCGGACGGTTCTTCAAACCTACAGCCTCCACCATGTTCTTCACCCTCATTTCTTCTTTACCGATTGCCAATACCAAACGTGTCACATTCTCAGAAGAAGGTTGTATGTCGATTGAACTTGTACGGGTACTTGTATGGGTACTTGTATGGGTGTCGTTCTCATCATCCTTATACCCAATCAGCATATATCGATTCTTCAGTTCGTTGTTTTCACCGAGCAGCAAATTACGGAAGAACTTTACGAGGAAGGACTTGTCTTGCTGTATGCCTTTCTGGGGATTACTATAATTGGCACGTACAAGGGCATTACTGAAGTACCAGGAATTATCAGCGAACAATTCGTTATTTACATTGAAACCACAAGAGCGGAGATATTTGATAACGAAAACAGCCGTTGTTCACGTGTTTCCTTCACGGAACGGATGGTTCCGCCATAATAAAGTCACGAAGTCCACAACATGTTTTAATGCTTCATGAATGTCTGCTGCACGACCATATACAACTGTATCACCTTGTAATACCCATTCCTTTTTACTGATATCATAGGGACGAATCTCACCAGCATGCTTAAAGACACCCTCAAATAGATGACGATGGATATTCAAAAACTCTAAAGAAGTCAATGAAAAAGACTTTTCATTCAGCAACTTCGTGATGTTTGCTGCAACGCGGTCAGCCTCTTCCTTTTCGGCATCGTCAGCATCATGCGTAGTCTTATTCACATAATAAGATTGTAGCTGTTCTCTCACCTCATCGATGGTGATGTCACCCTCAATGTGCTTTACTGCTATTTCCTTTAGATAGTCAGACACACGAAGCCCATCTACGTCTTGAAGTCCTATTGCAGTACGCCAAGCCGAAACCCGCTCACGTATATGTGGCTCTGACACACGTTCGTAAGCCTCAAAGTCAATGTATTTCTGTTCTTCGTTCATATTCTTTATTTTTTTGTCTTGATATATCCCTCCTGGTCATATCCTTTGTGGTGCAAGTGGATGCTGTCTAATAGAGGTTGTACTCTTTTGTCTTCAATCTTCATTTTACCGTATTGAGGCAACTGAACATTATAGCGTTCTGTATTCCCATTCGAAATCCTTTGATCAAAATCATCTGGTATGAATAATGATGATTTATTTCCCAAGTGGTGGTAATACTCACTCTCATAAATGGCGATACCGGCCAAATCTAAATCTCCAAAATGGACGTATTGATTAGGTATGGACTGTAGCCATTTTATAAGATCTTTATTTTGGTTTTGAGGATAACGGGATACGAAAAGTACGCGTCCATATCGTGCAAAGAGATGTTTCTGTAATGCGACATATCGGAAATTCTCTGCGTTCTCCACTCCAACTACGACAACATCCTGCGGAATGGTGAAATGCTGATAGTCGGCAATGAACATGAAACAGCCTTCTGTGGGATGAATTATTATCTCTTGTCCGTTGAGGACAGCAGTAACAGGCTGATAGCTATTTACAAGAAACCCAGTGAAAGTTCTACGTGAAAGGAACTTACTGTCGCCAGTGACAGCCACCAAAGAGGCTCTGCTGGCATCTTCATCAGAGAAGGCTTTCCGTGTTTGTTCCAGGTCGTAGATGTCGTACTGACTAGCAACATACTGGCGGAGAGACATTCCGTCTATTGCCCTCAGACTCTTGCGGCTACCGTGTGTTGTAGCCAGAAGGATGCCGTCTTCCTGCATCTGTTCAAACCAGTCGCCCTTCAGGCTGCAGGCTGGCAGGACGTCGCCATTGGCCAGCCGAATCAATTTCTCTATGAGTATGGTAGTCTTTTTCATCTTATTGTCAGCAGCGTTTTAACTACTGTGTTGCTCTTCTCGTCTTTGCTGAGAGAATAGGTGTATTTATACGCCTGAGCATTGTAGGTGGTGGGCGAGGAGTTGATGAGATTGATGTTGCGTACATTGGCAAATTTCAGAATACCTTCCACATTATTGGGGTGCAGTTTGCCTATCTCATCCATCATGCAGTGGAGCTTAAAGTCGCCAAATTTGCGGGATATTTTACGCTTGAAGACGTTGATGAGCATGATGTTTACCATCGCTTTGACCAAGATGTCCGTACCGTCAGATCCCACGTTTGAAAGCTTCTCCACCCAGTTGGTGTCATTGTCATTCTCCTTGACTTTAAATTCCAGTTTGAAGGTGTCAGCCAACGTTATCTGATCGCGTTTCTGCTCAGCGTCCATCATTTCTATTAGTGTCATCAGGAGTCTGACGGCTTGCTCATTGGTGCGGTTCAGGTTGTCTTCATCGGTAAAGAGGTTCAGCTGCCCGATGTCATAGCCGTGTTCATCGTCAAAATGCTTGATGTTCAGCAGTTGCTGCATCAGCCGGTCATTGCTCTCCACCGCCCTCAGTTCAATCTCTTTGATGACACCAGCAAAATTGTTCTCACGGAAATCGCGGTTGATGTCGAGGATGGTCCTTTCGATGTCCGACTTATGCTGGCTCAGGTCGCTGACATCCTTGGCTATACGTTTGATGATTGTGGCATACTGCCGGCTGGTGCGCACCTGGTATTGCTCTATCTTGTTGTTGCTGATAAACTCATTCAGTTCGGCAGCAAATTCTGTATAGTCGGCATCGGTGTTGAACTCTGTCCGGAAATAGAAGGTGTTCTGAGGCGAGAAGTTGCCCTTGAAGCGTACGACAGCTTCCTTGAAATCCTCAAACTTTCGTTGTTTGGAGGCAATTTGGTCGCGCAACTCTTCCAGTATGTCAGCCAATGGCTTCACGGTTTCCAGCTCTTCTGCTGCAGAGACTTCCGGAGGATAGGAAGGACTGTTCAAGAAAGCCTGCACCTTCGTAATGGCCTCAGTCAGTTTCTCTTGTTCTTTACTTAAGGCCGAAACCTCATCCGTCAGCTGCTTAATTTTCTCGTCATACTGCTGTTTGCGCTTCAGGTATTTATCCTGCAAGTCGTCTATTTTCTGGCGCATCTGCTTGCGCTCCTCTTTTTTCTGCTGTTCATGCTCAAAATAATCACGAATGTCGTTTTGCCAGGAAATGTATTCTGCGCGATGTTCGTCAATGTATTTCAGATTGTCGACAACTTGCTGAAGCTGACGTCGGATGTCTGCCAACTGGTCCACGTCCACGCCAAGTCCTTTCAGCTCTGCATCCATCTGTGCCTGGAGTTCCACCTTTCGCTGTACTGCAGCTTGTTCTTTCTTTTTCAGTTCTGCGTTTACTTCCGCCTTTTGTTGGTCACTATTGGTCTTCAGTTCTTTCTTCTGTTTGTTGTACGAACTTTGTAGGGAAGCTATTTCTTTTTCTCGCAGGGCTGTCAGACTATCTTTCTGTTTGTCAAGTGTCTCAATCTCCGTCCCTGTCTCTCCAAGCTTCTTCTGTAGCTTCTCCAACTCGTCTTCACGCCATTTCTTCAAACGTTCCTCAGCTGCTTCCTTCTCTTTCTGAACGATTTCTATGCGACGATGTATCTGGTTGTACTCAGCGTCAATAGTCATTTTCTCCATACGCAGCTGTTTCAACCTGACGCCCGGCTTGTGCTCCAGTTCGGCAATGTCGGTCTCCAGTCGCTGTTTTCGCAGCGCAATTCTTTTGTTCTGCTCCTCAGCCTTTTGCTCCAACAACGTTTTCTGAGCCTTCAGTTCATCAGGTGTCTTGACCGTCTTCTCTATATTGTCGACATCAATCCTAATGCCGTATATGCTATCAGAAGGGGTAGACATCTGAGGATTGAGGGCGGTGTTATAAAGTACGGCATCCTCATCGAGCACTTTCCCGACATTGCTTTCCCATCCCGGCTTGTTCAGGGTAAGCCATTCTATCAAAGACCCCTTCTGTCGGCTCAGCATATCGTCGAACCTGGCTATGTCGGCAGAAATAAGTTTGATGTCATTCTCGATGTCGGCAATCTCCCGATCACATACTGTCTCCAAATCTTTGCGCTGTATGGCCACATCGCTGGTGATGCGGTCTATCTCCTTTTGTTTTTCAGTAGACGCTTTCAACAAATCTAACAGCTTGTTGCTCAGTTCCTTTATCTTCCGCTCCAGTTCGTCTGTCTCTTCCTTGTAGGGATTGGACTGCCTTACACGTTGCTCCTGAAGTGTCAGGTCGTTTTTGGTTTGCCGGGCATCGTCCAACAATCTCTGAAGCTCTTTTAGCTTCCGTTCATATTGGCTGCGGACAGCATCAGCCTTCTCATTCCATTCCGTTTGCAATCGGCCTTCCGATTCTATTCGCTGCCTATCCGATTCGTTCAGTTGCTTCTGGCATTGCAAGCCAAACGCTGCTAGATTGTTGTCAACCTCCTGTATGAGGGTGTCATATTTCGACTTGACACTCAGGTTCTTGCTGGTCAAGGTCTTTTCCTGATTGGTGAGACTGAGCTGTTGGATCTTCAGTTCGCCCTCCTTACCTATGCGTACTGCTGTTTTTTCAATGTCAATCTCCTTATAGTGCTGGCGCTTCTCATTGATTTTTTTCAAGAAATCGTTGATGATGGCTTCGCTTCCTTTCAAGCTGTCACGCTCTTTAGTGAACTTCTCGTTTTCTTCACCCAACAACCTTCGCTGACGTGACAGTTCCGTGCTGCTAGCGGATTCCTGCTCTGACAGGACCGGCAGTCGGCTGGTATCACGGCCTAAGGCGTAGTTCAACTGTCCGCAAAGCTCTGAGATAAGTTTGCGCACATACTCGTAATTGGTGTATCTCTCAATGACCGCATCGGCATCCGTCTTCACCTTCACCTTGCCATTCCTTTCAACTTTATACCATTTCCAAATGTCCTCATATTGTTGACGGAAGTTTTTCACCTCCTCGCGATAGCGGTTCAAGTCAATCTCGTCGCCAGCAAAGTCCATCGAGTCGATGATGGTGTCCTTGATGACACGCGATTCCAGGCTTTGGTTCAGGAAGATGTTCTGTATGGTCAGCGGAACCTGACGGTATTTCGCACTCTCCATCAGCGAGAATCTGCGATGTTCCTTCGCTACCTGCTGGCTGTTGCCATAGATGATGTCGCGGAATTCCTCATAACCGCGAATGATGTTGCTTTTATACACCCTTGCACCTATTTGTTCACTGATGCGCCCCCATTCATAACGAACGCTACCATCTTCTTCCAAAAAGAACCGCTTGTCGTAGGCACAATCCACAATTCGGAAGGCGGTACGTCCATGTGACAAGAAGGTCATAACGAAGAACTTTCCAGTCTCGCGACACACTTCATAAATGATGTACGAATTCTGGTGAGGCAAATAGAATTCATCGTAGCCTTTCTGACCAGCTTGCGTTTTGATGCCCAGCTTGCTCTTGTCCACATTGTAGAAGAACAAGATTGCACGAAGCAGAGTGGATTTACCCACACCCTGTGTACCGATGAAATGTACGTTGCCATCGAGTTTGATCTCTGCGTATGGCACGTGGGCACTATTGATGAATATGATCTTATTGAGGTATCTCATCTTTTACGTCTTCGTCTATGTTAATACAAAGAATGATTTGTTCAATGTAATGGAAAGCATTGGTCACCTGATAGGTACCATCTGCCTCATTTACTAGTTCTGTAAAGCCCATGTTCTCCAGGGCTCCAGCAAGTGCCTCCAGTTTTTGGCGGTTCGACGTTTTGTCTGGAAACATCTGTGTCAATTTCTCTTTCAACCCCGGTATGGTGGCAAGTCTCACCTCCATCTGTACAAGACTAAACTGGGTACCAGCATCAAATGCTGTATCGTATGTCTTCAGAAAGTCCAAATAGCCAATCCACGAGAATAGCGCCTGTAGCTTGTTTCCAATTATTACCTTGGCTTCCTTGCGGCTGAAATAGTAGAAACCGTCACCACAGCTGAGTTGAAAGTCTATTTTGCCGAAATAGTCTTCATACTCCTGCTGGTTCTCTTCAATATCGTTGTAGATGGCACGAGTATCAGCATCGATGCTATTGCTCGATATGAATTGCCCTCGACTGAGGCGCTGGAAAATTTCACTTGTATATTTCATCGCGGATATATTATGGGGTATTCTATATTCTCAATAGTCTTTGTCTCTGTTGTGAAACGCATTTGTTCTGGATACTGAGATGCCATCTGAAGGAATAGCACTAAGCGCAGTTCTTTATCTGGTGTTTCCGTGAATGAGTAGTTCCAAAGGTAGTAGAACAAGTCGCTGCTTTGTGCTAGGAAACCATTCAGCAGTTCCTGATGATTGAAGGCTCTTGCCGTTTCTGTTTGTTCTTCCAGATAACTCTCGTCAATCTTTTCCGCAAGCCTCGACTTGATGTTTGCCTTCTTCGACAGGCGCTTTCTGATGTTGTCCAGTATCTCAAGGGCGGCATCTTCATTGCGAAGGAAATCCAGAGACACTCGGGTAACATACTTGGGCTTGCTCTCCATCCAGACGGTATTGGTCTGCGCCATTACCTCCTTCACGTTGGTTGCCTGCTCTATCATGAACTGGTCGCGCAGGTATTTCAGCTGTCGCACACGCTTCACCAGTCGGCTCTGATATTCTATGCGGTTCAGGTATTCTATAATCTGAGCGGTGATGGCTATCAATCCGTGAGCAGACTCACGCAAACCATCACGAACCTCGCTGACAGTCTGTTTCAGCCCATAGTCGGATACACTCGAAAAGAAAATGGTCTGCTCGTCTATCACGTGCTCCGTCTGGCGTATCAGTTCGCCTATCAAGCGCGCTTTCTCGTCAAAATCCTTCAAACGCAGTTCCTTGATTTTAAAGTTGGGCTCCTGCTTGTAGGTATCATCGACGATGCGTTTCAGGTCAATCACATTTCTTCGGGTGGCATTGTCGATGCTCTTGAATGTATGGCGAATTTCTCTCATGAAACTCTCACGGCGGACATTGTTCTCTGCTGCAAGATAAGAACTGATACCAAGGTTCAGTTTGTCGATGTACATCTTGACCGATGAAATGTTGATGTCCTCGTTCACTGCCAAGACCTCCTCGAAAAATCGCTGGTAGGCATCGTCCAGTTCCAGAGAGTCGCCCGTCTGCACAATTACCCCAAAGGTGATAAGGTGTTTCAGCTTATTCTCGTCTCCATCCAGGGTATCAAGTGCATCATCATACTTCACGGCAATCGTCTTGCGCTGCAAGAACATATTGCTCAGCAGTTTTGTGCCTTGCTGAAGTGCACGTGTCAGTTCTTTTATCGACCTAAATGTTGCCATTTTCTTTTAGGTTTGAATTTACTTCTCGTCTTCACCCTCTTGATCAGAACGGAATTCAAAAACGAGTTCGGATGCAGGGATATTACACTCCTCAAACATGCCATGAAGAATATTAATCTTGGTGGCAGTACTGTTGTCAGTCCATACGTACATACCTGGTGCAAGTTCGCGTCTCCACTCTTCAGGAGTCGTTGAGAAGCTGCACTTTTCATTTGCACAAAGCCATTCTATAGTTGAACGTTTTTCTATAAGAATGTGTCCACATACCTGAATGAGCATTTCCTTCCATGTATTTACCGTGTATCTAACCCCATGGAGCATATACGCTTGAAGCTTCTTGCCTGTGAACTCATAATCCTCATCGTCAAGTGATGCAGATTCCGCCTCACGGCTTAACGGTTCAAATGATGTTGTAGGCATAGGCCAAAGCCGCATAAACACATTCTGCAGTTCTTTCTGACGTGCTTTCAATTCTGTTTCAGTCCATTGTTCACATGACTTTACAGAGTTGTTCAGGCGGAATGCACTATCCTTGAACCCCTTCTCCATGTCTCTTTTCTCAATAAAGGTAAGGTTGCTGTATTGAGAATTATATCCAGTGAGCGTGAGATTTGCCATTGTGTGCAGATATTGCTCATGAATTCTTTCCCAATCATCGCCCAATGCGGTTTTCCACTTGTCAGACAATGTTTGTGGCATGATATGCTCAATCGTGATATTCTTCTCGGTCAGTTCCTTCACCACATCATGACGTTCGTTATTGTCTTGGTTCTCCATGCGCTCGAGTATAAACATACGGGCATTGACAGGCATCTTATATACTTGGCGTGTCTTGAAATCACTCTTCACTTCCTCATCTGATGGAAACACCGAAGAACGCCCCTTCTTTAGCAGAACGTATTTCAGTACGTCAATATATGAAGGTGAAGTCTCGTCACTCGACCTGTTGACGTGATTCAACACATCTCTGTGAAGTGTGGCAAAAACCTTATTCAAAGCATTCGATGGAAGATTGCAAATGATTCTGCGAGCCCAGTAGGCTTCTATGACATCAAGAACTTGGTAGATTTCTGTTTCTGCTAATCCTACTTTAGTCGCATAGTCGAAGAATGCCATAAAGAAAGGATAAGCAATAGTAGAATCCAACGTCCGAAGCTGATTCAACTTTCTATTTAGCTTGGCTGTACCTACTTCTGCATTGTCAACTTGGCTGTAAATCTTAGCATAGTGATGCATGTCTTCCAAGAGTGTTGCCCTATCAATGTCTGCAGTCTCTGCATACTCTTTGAATATAAAGTAGATTTTATCAATACGACCTATCTTCCCTTGCTTCATGGTCAGGTAATTGCGTACAAAAGAAGACGGATCATACTTCGTGTACTCTTCAATAGGATTCCAATATCGAGTATACAAGTCATCCTGAGCTTCTGGATCTAACGACATCAGCAAGTAATTACGTATCTTGTCTGCCTCACTCAAATCAAGACCTGTAGAGTTCAGACTCTCGAATATTAACTGCGGGTCATCATCTTCATCAAGACGAATATTGATGACCTCCAGCTTCTTGATGCTGTCAAACAGTTCTTCAATGGTTAGTCCGCAGTGGATAATCTTATCATAGAAGAAGTCGTAGTTGCGGGTAACATTCGACTCCTTGATGTATTGTTCTTTTGGTTTATACAACAAAGCATCAAAAGCCTGCATATCCTTTTTGATTGGTTTCAGTTTTACCTTCCGCTCATTGTCCTGGAACTCATCAACGAGATAACACCTGAAGATTTTCGATACTAGTCTTGCATCATTCGCCATTATCAGCCCTTCTTTATGGGCATTGACCATGGCAATGAGTATCAAAGAAACAGTAGTGATTCTTTGCTGCCCATCAATAATGAATCTATCCTCCGTACCTGACTGGATGCTTGAAACGATACTGCCAAAGAAGTGACTCTTACGGTTACTCCCATGCAGTTTCATCAAATCTTGGAACAACTGTTCGCAGTTTTCCTCTTTCCAATCATAGTTACGCTGATAAAGGGGTATGATAAATCGCTTGTCTGCCCCATCAAAGAACTTTATAAGTGGTTGAGCGTCACCTTTCATATATTAAACTAAAATCATTTGTTCAACTTCTTTTTTTGCATTCTCAAGGATAGATTCTCCTTCTTCTTGCAGTTGTTTTGCTTGCTGGCGCATTGCATAGATGTGGTTCGCAATCTCCTTTTGTTTGACAATAGGTGGAAGAGGAATGGGCATACTTCGATATTCTTGTGCATTAATATTTGCTTGTACCGCAGGTCTTTGAATTGTATCAACCCAGTACTTATAAATATTACTATTGCAATAATAAAACAAATAATCCGCATCTATTATATTTTCATTAAGAAAATATCTTATTAAATAGCCTGCAAATATTGCTTGTTCTTCCAAAAACTTGTGAATATAGCAACGTCCAACGGACCCACTTCTAGCAAAAAGAATATCATTTGGTTTCAACAAATAATCATTTTCGATGTTAGATGCAGTTTTCTTGTCTGTCTGTTTTAGGTTTCCATATTCATCTATATCTGTGATTCTTATATACCTTATATCCCCTTTTTTATACTCGACTGCACTTTCATTCGCCCCGTATTGTCCATTATTAAACGTAACATCACGAAGGGTCACCCATGTATATATACCTTTTAGGCTTTTGATAAAAGAATAATTCTTGTTGAATTTTGGATCAAGTCTATCTTCCAAATCACTTCGGTTCACCTTGAATATTCTATTCTTCAAATCTGTCTTGATTTCCGGAAGAGTTATCCCAAGTTCATTGAGAATATATGCGTCAACGTTATCCAGAAGCTGTTTTGCTTCGGATTCCTTTTGCTTTTTCTGCAAATATGCAGACTTGATAACATCAACTATTACTTGTTGTCTCTCTATGTTGGGTAGAGGTATTTCAAGAGATTGATATTCTTCTGAATTAATATTGGGTTGGCCACTTGGACGCTGGATTGCATTAACCCACTCTTTGTAAGCGTTTAGTTGTGTGTAAGTGAATATGTATTCTGGAAGCGCCTTATCCGTATTAATGATAAAACGAATGAGATAACCTGCGAAAAAGCAATCATAAAGAGCAGGCTTATGAATGTATGCCTTTCCTACAGTAGCTCCACTTCTTGCGATTAAAATGTCATTCTCACAAAGAATGTATTTATTTTCAATGATTTTAGCTGTTGCACCCAATTCATCATGAGAAATCAATCCATTCTCGTCAATATCTGTAATTCTTATAAAACGAGGCTCTTTTATTGAACTTCTTGGGACTCCTGGCTCACTTGCTCCATACTGTGGTTTACATACAAGTACATCCTTCAATTTTACCTTGGGATACAATGAGTTCTGAACTTTACGATTATATAAAGCCATCTTTGGATCAAGACGTCCTTCAATCTCCGACCGTTGAACGATGAAGACTTTGTTGTTATCAATATGTTGAGAAACTTGATAATTCATTATACTATAGTATCTAAATATGCAACAATATTCTTTTTTACTTCAGAAAGAAGTGTTGTACTTTTTGAATTACTCTTATATAAATAATGACGTATGTTTCTAATATCAGAACTTGTTCCAGAATCTATATCACTCTTTACAATTATACAATTCTTTCTCAATGCATGAGCTCTTCCAAGCTCATATAACACATTTGGATTGCTATAAGTGATGTCTGCAATAAAAATATCACAATTTTCAATTTCATCCATAATGTTATCTATCATATCTTCTGATAATCCCGAATCATTCATTATAGGGAACATATGAATAGGTCTTCCCGTATCATTTGTAATGGACTCAAAACATCTTTTATATATCTCTCTGTAATCATTCATCAAAACCTCATCTGGTTCATTTCCGTTTTGCTTTTTAAAATACGGCATTGCAATAAAAACTTTCAAATCCGAATTTATCATTGTATCGAACATTGTCCAAAGAGTCTTGGATGAAATACCTTCCTTATTCTCAAGATGATGTGAATGAATCCATTTTTTTAAGTGGCCATACAATTTATGATTTGCTACTCTAGCCTTTATTAGAGTGTATACGCAGGAACGGGTAAAGTCGGGGGACTCATATAAGAAATATTCATCATTAATATATGAAATTGAAGATGTAATAGCATCTATATTGGGATTTTCAAATTCTCTACAGATATCGTAGCTTAGAGAATAAACACATCCATCAAAAATATTGTTGACAATATGCAGATTTCTTTGTGCTAGTTCTTCTGCACATTTTCCAATTGCTTCGATAACGGTATCCGTTTCTATTGAAAGTAATTCTTTTTTTTCACTCTTAGTAAAATGATCAGCCTTAAAAATCGCTTTCAGATTTTCTTCTGTGGTCAATGCCTTTGCCTTGGAATTGATCAAATAGAAATATGCAGATTCAAATTTGTTCGCATCGTTGGATTTGTTCTGGATGATCAGACTGAAAGGAACTATCTGATTACATATTTCGCTGTCGTATATTCCTGTTTCGTCTTTAATTTTATCTACAACGGATAAACGATGATTGCCATCAATGCGATTAAAAATTGTCTCATTGATGGAGTCTGGAATTTCAATTGTAACAACTTTTGTTTTTGGCTCTTCACCCAAAGGCAAACTTTTAAATTTGAATTTTGCCTTTTTAATCTTAATACCATTATTCAAAGAAACACTACTCGTGTTTTCTTCTTCTTTAATAATTCGAATAGCGTCAGGATTATCCAATTGCCAACCTAGAATTAATTCAGGATAGAACACATATGATGAATTTGAGATGTAATCTTTGATTGCATCTATTCTGTCTGGGTCTTTGTCTCTTTGATAACTAGTAGAGGCAGATAACCTTGCTAAAGTTTTTAATGTAGCGTAACCTCGAAAGATTGTTACGCCACGAAATACATCCTCAATAATACCTGTTAGTTTCATATTCTATCCAAACTAATAATGAACTTTTTTAATTCTTCACCAATAATATCCAACTCATTAACCGCAGTTTTCTTGCCTGTTGCATCATAGCCTATCTCTTCTGCTATTGCCATGAAGATAGGATAATCAGGGAGTTCTTTCTGTTTTCGTACAAGATAGCTATCTGTAAGCTTTGACTTCAAATCGTCTATCCTAGCAGCATACTCTGCCAATAACTCAGCGTTCCATTCTTTATAAGCTTGAGTTTGCTTTATTGCAGTTGCTGACTTTAAATCGTGCGACTTCAGCGAATCAACCTTTTCTTTCTGCTTCTGCCTGATTTCCCTGTCCCAGAGGCCTCTTTTCGCAATGTAGTCAGCATCTTTCAGAAGCTTCGCCTCAATTGATTTCTTCTTGCTTTCAAGTTCTTCCGTATGATCTTTCGGCCATTTCTTTAGGAATAAAACAGAACTTTTTACTCCTGCTCCATTTGCAGCAAAAGCAGTTTGTGGCATACTCACAACAGCGACGATACGGAACCAGTCTTCCAATTGAGTACGCACATACTGCATACTGCTATTTGTGAGAATTCCATCAGGCAATACAATGGCAAGCATTCCTCCTTCTTTTAGGAACAAATAATCCTGCTCAATGAAAAGAACCTCACTTTGTTGTCCATCACGGGTATTATCACCAGCCTTAGCTTTAACCGCAAGCCAATCTTCTTCCTTTTTGCCTAACTGATAGGTTTTAAGGTATGCCTGTTCTGTCTGCCGAATGTTACTTCCGAAAGGTGGATTAGTAATGATGAAATCAAATGTTCCATACTCGAAGCCTTTATTGCCTGTGCGCTCTTTGATTGCGGCATCAGAGACTAGTCCATCAGATGTTATGACATTTGTATGACCATCATCATGAATAATCATATTCATCTTGGCTGCACGTGAAATCTGCTCATTGATTTCTATTCCATAAAGGTTCTTTTCGGCAAAGTCATGCCAATATGGGAACCACTTGGCATATTGTTTTGCATCATTTTTGTAATTCGGATAATAATCAGTGGCTTCGTTTCGTACTTTATTGAGAGCATAGAGCAAGAATCCGCCACTACCACATGATGTATCCAATACTTTTGAATCATGCGTAATAGGAAGCACGTCAACAATAAATTTAACGATTTCACGAGGTGTAAAGTATTGCCCGAAATTTCCGCGGAAGAATGAACCCATAAAAGTTTCAAACGCACGGCCCTTACTATCAAGATCTGTTTCCCCAAGGTTTACACTTTCAAGATAGCTCACAACGGTCCTAATTTTCTCAGGAGTTAATCGAATGTTGTCACGGAACACTTCTGCATCACGCTTTCGTCCTTCTTCATAAAGAGCTTTTACCCTGTTGTACAGATTGTCATTTTCTTTAAGCCTGCGTTTGTGCTCGTCCTTTTCTTCTTTCTTTGATATTGTTATGATTTGGAAATCGTATGGTTCACCCATCTTTCTTGGCTTGCGTTCATCCCAGATCTTGCAAAATATGAGCTTATCAAGTTCATCAAAAGCTTCAGATGGATTCAACTGGCCTCCAGCCCATAATGCTTCATGAGCTTGTTTAAATCGACGAGTCAAATCAGCTTGATCAATAACAGACAAATCAAAGAAACGCTGCTTCCCGTCTTCTTTCGGAAGATGTTCTGCACCATAAACATACTTGTAGTTAGCTATTTCTTGAACACCATATTGTGGTATATCAGGAAGCTGATTACGTGTATTTTGAGTCTTGTCAACTTCAAAATACTCATTCTTAATGCCAGAGGTTACCCAAACATATTTCACCTCACCAGGCAAAGCAAATGCATAACTATATGCTTGATTGATGGCTTGTTGAAACTCTGCCGGTTCTTCGTCAATTTAGGTGGTAAAAACAATGCTTATTTATGGCTTAAATATTTGATTATCAGCACGTTAATAAGTATAATAAAAGTTGCAGATGTTCGTATTTTTTAGTATCTTTGTGTGTGAAA
>OJKP01000401.1_pt1 | contig 32259 bp, 26 predicted proteins | sample 1596521 | NCBI WGS metagenome assembly OJKP01 (sample SAMEA4350130, study PRJEB24818) | metagenome | biome: human; feature: gut; material: faeces | place: Denmark | collected 2013-09
ACGGTAATAACGCTCTGAATGAGACTGAGCAGTTGGATACCCGTGCAAAGGTTGGCAACGATGCATCATTCAAGGTTCCTGCAAGTGCTGGTGCCAAGTACATCAAGGTTGAGATCAACATGTTGGACTACACCTACAAGATTACTCCTCTCTCATTCGGTGAATACTTCTATGAGATTGGCGGTGATTCTGGTTGGAAGACAACAAATGCTCTCTATGGTGGAAATGGTGATGGCAAGTATCAGGGATTCTATTACCTGAATGGCGAGTTCAAATTCAAGCCACAGGCTGGAACTGATGACTGGGCTGGTGACTATGAATTCGATGGCGAAGGCAAGATTGCCGACAATGGTAGCGGCAAGAACTGCCCTGACCCAGGTGCAGGTTTCTACCAGATTGACGTTGACTTGCAAGCTGGTACATACGCTCTGACTCAGATCAAGTCTATCACTGTCGTAGGTAACCACAATGGTTGGAAAGAAGCTGATGCAAACTGCCACATGACATACAATAAGGAAGCAGGTTGCTGGGAACTCACAACCACATTGAAGGATGGCTTCAAGTTTGCCATGAATGATGCTTGGGCTATAAGCTGGGGTGGTGCAAACAACGACCCTACTGCTTACGACAACATTTCTGTTAATAATGGTAAGGATCTCAATGTTCCTGCAGGCGAAGGAACTTACAAGATTCAGCTCTACCTCTCTCACGAGGGTGCTAATAAGGTAGTTCTTACTAAGCAATAAAATAGGTTTCTATCAGAAACTAATCATATAAAAGACAGTTCTCTTTATACGAGAACTGTCTTTTTTGCTTTTTCTACAAACAGATATATTATTGCCTGTATCATAGCAAGTTTGTGCAAACGTTTGCATAAACTTTTTGTTTGATTTACATCAAGAAGAAGAAGTACTAAAAGAATATTATTGTAACTTTGCAACAGTTATCAAAGCAACAACTCTAACTGAATAAATATGAAGAAAATCTACTTAACACTCGTTGCCCTACTGGCAACCATCAATATGTTCGCACAAGGTTGGCCTGCCAACTATAGCGGCGTGATGCTACAGGGATTCTACTGGGATTCCTTCAGCGAATCCAAATGGACCAAGCTCGAAGCGCAGGCTCCAGAACTGGGACAGTACTTCAACCTCGTATGGATTCCACAGAGCGCCTACTGCGGAAATAAATCAATGGGTTACGATGACCTCTACTGGTTTTCCAACTACAAAAGTTCTTTCGGAAATGAAAGCGAACTCCGCTCTCTCATCAAGACCTTCAAGAATAACGGCATCGGAACCATCGCCGACGTGGTAATCAACCACCGCAAGAACGTATCCACCTGGTTTGACTTCCCTGCAGAAACCTACAAGGGAGTAACCTACGAGATGAAATCTACCGATATCTGTGCCAACGATGATGGCGGCAAGACAAAGACGGAGGCAGATAAGCAGGGCGTAAAGCTCAGCAGCAACAATGATACCGGTGAAGACTGGAGCGGAATGCGCGACCTCGACCATAACAGCACGAACGTACAGACCATCGTGAAGGCTTATCTCGATATGCTCCTCAACGACTTCGGCTATGCCGGATTCCGCTATGATATGGTAAAGGGATACAGTGGCAAATTTACAGGTATCTACAATACCGCTACCAAGCCTACTTATTCAGTAGGAGAATATTGGGATGGAAATGTATCTGTAGTCAAGAACTGGCTCAACGACACCAAGGTGAATGACCAGATAACCAGTGCTGCCTTCGACTTCCCTATCCGCTACGTGGTGCGAGATGCCATCAATGGCAAATGGTCAAACGTAAAGACAGATGGTCTGGCCAACGACCAAACTTACAAGCAGTATGCCATTACCTTCGTAGAGAATCACGATACAGAATACCGCTCAGCCGACGAACGGCAGGATCCTATCCGCAAGGATACCCTGGCTGCCAATGCATACATCCTGGCATCTTGCGGTACCCCATGCGTATTCTACAAGCACTGGATTGACTGCAAGCAGGATATCAAGGCGATGATCAACGCACGTCAACTGGCAGGCATCACCAATACAAGCAATACCACCTTCAATGCCTACAAAGGCAATGGCTATAACGGCATCATGACCGTAGGCAAGAAAGCTTCGCTCATCGCCATCGTAGGTCCTAACGCCAACCAATTTGCTGCGCCTAATTCATACGCCGAACTTCTGAACGGCTATCACTACCGCTATTTCATGCCCAAGAAGGCTAACCTGGCTTGGGTAGATTTGGCATCAGGCGAATACGAGGGCGTACAGAAGGCAAAGCTCGTGGCTGTAAGCAACGCTGATAATGCACAGCTGGTTTACACCACCGACGGCACCGAACCTACAGCCAGCAGCAAGAAGGCAAAGAGCGGTCAGGAGATTGAGATTCCTTTCGGAGAGACAACCCTGAAGGTGGGCTTGCTGATAAATGGCGCTGTCAGCGGTATTCTTACCCGTAACTATAAGATAGAAAAGCCTGCTGCTTTCGACCCATACGATATCACTGTATATGCCAACGCCGACAAGGTGGGCTGGACCAGCGGTTTCAACTTCTGGGCATGGTGCGACAGTCCTAACGAGAACCTGACCGCCACGAATAAATGGCCTGGCGACAAGGTTACCCAGTGCAAGGAGATTGAAGGCAAGAAATGGTATTATAAGACTTACAAGATCAAGAGCAAGGACTATAAGGTTTCATTCGTATTCAGTACAGGAACAGGAGGAACTCCACAGACCGTAGATTTTACGGATATCAACAAGGATACCTACCTGGAGGTTCTGAATGAGAAGAACAATGAAGGTCACTATAAGATCAAGGATGTAACTGCCGATATGCCAACAACAGGCATCACCGATGCACCAGTCATCGACAAGGAAACAAGCACCAACAATGCTTGGTACACCTTGAGCGGCATGAAGATGATAGAAAAGCCTAATCAGGCTGGTATCTATATTCATCAGGGCAAAAAGGTAATTATAAAATAAAGAATCAAACCTGATATTTTAAAGTTACAGCAGAATACAATAAATAGATTTTAGGTTAGGCAAATAATTTTATTAGTTAGTTGGTTTTAGGTTTAAAAGAGGTATTCCCCAAAAGTATTTTCGGGCAATACCTCTTTTGCTATTACATTAAGATCTGAGCCATTTCATTCGTAAACTTAATTACTGCTCATTCTACTCTGTCTTTCATCTAAATATTTGGAGTAAAAATAGAAAAATCGTACCTTTGCAAAAGGTTTGAATGGGTCATTCAAGCCGAAAAGAAAAGTGGCATTGAAAATCTCTGCGAAAAGGAGTGAGTTTCTCAGATTTAATTTGTATCTTTGCCATGTCATATCAGAATTTTGCTTGTTTATTTTTGCAACACTAAGATAAGTGAATTCTTCGACATGACAAAACCATGGGCAACTTTTTGTTGCTCAGGTACTCAAAAAGTTTAATTTACAATAGTGTTGCGGAATTAAGGACCACTTCTTCTAAACCAATCGGCATAGAGTAAAATCCATTAATACATACAATTAATAAATACAATTATGAAAGCTACAAGAATCATCACAACAGTGCTTATTGCGCTTGCCTCACTTGCAGCCAATGCACAGGAAGGAGCATGGAACGGCGAACTAAACATAATGGGAACTAAGTTGCCTTTAGTATTCAACTTCTCTGGCGACGGCTGCACCATGGATTCGCCTTCGCAAGGTGCTAAAGGAATACCAGCCGAGAAGACTATTAAGGACGACGGTACAATAAAGGTTTCGGTTGCGATGATTGGAGCCACATTTGAAGGAAAGATGGAGCATGGCGAAATTAAAGGTACATACACCCAAAATGGTTTCCCCATACCTCTTACACTAAAGCCCGGCAAACTTGTAGTTAAACGTCCGCAAACTCCGGTTGCTCCATTTCCATATAAACAAGAGAACATAAGCTTCACAAATGCAGGATACACTTTCAACGGTACCCTCACCCTACCACAAAACTATTCTAAGACAACTCCCGTAGTGCTGATGGTTACTGGTAGCGGACAGCAGAACCGTGACGAAGAACTATTTGACCATAAACCCTTTGCCGTAATTGCAGATGCATTGGCCCGTCAAGGCATTGCTTCCTTACGTTATGACGACCGTGGTTGGAATGATAAGAATATTGATTTCGGTCAATTCACAACAGCCGATTTCCTCCAAGATGCTGCATCTGCCTTACCTTTATTGCGCAAGCGTTTCAACAAGGTTGGAATATTAGGACATAGCGAGGGCGGCACAATAGCCATGATGCTTGCAGCTGAAGGCAAAGCCGACTTCATTGTGTCGCTCGCTGGCATGGCTATATCTGGTAAAGAAACTCTCGTGATGCAGAACCGCCAAGCTATGTCTGCCATAAATTTGCCTAAGGATATGGTTGATTCCTACTGCGCTACCATTTCAAATATTCTCAACGAGATTGCAAATGGCAAGAAGACAAGTGAGATAACCATCGACGGAGTGCCAGACAACTTAAAGCCTATCCTAAAAAGATCATTAGAGCAAGCCAACTCGCCATACATACGCCATTTCATAACTATAGATGCTGGCAAGCAGTTGTCCAAGATTAAATGCCCAGTGTTGGCACTTAACGGCACAAAAGACACTCAAGTGGACTGCGCCGCCAATACAACTGTACTTGAAACTGGACTCTCCAACTGCAAGCACACTATAAAGAAGATTGATGGTGTAAACCATCTGTTCCAACATTGCTCAACTGGCAGCGTTGTGGAATATCAGCAAATAGAAGAAACTATTGCTCCAGAAGTGCTGGAGAAAATAACCAAGTGGATTAACGAACTGTAATAATAATTATAAGTGGGTCGGGCGAAGTGCGCTCGACCCAAATTGTCTATACCTATTAAAAACATTTTTTCTTTTTCATGTAGCAAACCATTCCAACCCTTAGTCTAAAGGGTAAAGGAAATACCAAATAAGACATAAATTATGAAAGAAAACGAACAACAATTCACCGACATTGTTCGTCGCAACCGTAGCACCATATATACCGTGTGCTATATGTTCTCAAAAGACAACGACGAGGTTGCCGACATGTTTCAGGAGGTGCTCATAAGACTGTGGAACGGCATGGAATCGTTTGACGGACGCAGCAACATCAAAACATGGATTTACCGTGTGGCACTGAACACTTGCATCACCATCGACAAACGCAAGAAACGCAACCATAAGGCACAGCTGTCTATGGACGTAGACTATTTCAACAGCCGTGAAGTGAAATCAGAACAGGCTCAGTTTCTGCATCGACGCATAAGCCGCCTGCAACCTCTCGATCGTGCAATAGTGTTGTTATGGCTCGAAGACATCAGCTACGACGAAATTGCTGCTATCATCGGCGTTACGCCAAAGAATGTTTCTGTCAGATTGGTGCGCATCCGTGAACAACTGAAACGAATGAAGGAATAACCATTAACGTTAATATTTTTATCTATTATTCGACAAGACAATGTAAAACCTTTATATTATCATCAATATTCACCCTACAAAAATCATTCTATATGGAAAAGAAAAACAATAACAACGAACTCGAGATTATGCGTTCGCAGATGGCATCGTTCAAGAAACAACTTGAGCAACAAGAGATTATCAACAGCCGTATTATGGCTGAATCGATGAAGAAGAAATTCTCATGGATTAAGAGGATGATCATAGGCGAAATTATTCTCACCCCTATATTGCTATACTTAGCTTTTGCCGCCAAGTGCTACTTCGACTTGTCTTGGTGGAGTGTCGGCACATTCGTCATATTGCTTCTATGTGATGTTTGGTGCGACTACGACATCAACATGCGAGCTATTAAAGACAGCGACTACAGTCACGACAATCTTATCGACACAATAGAGAAATTGGTAAAGATGAAACAACGTCGCGCCAAGCAAACCGTCATAATGTTGACAGCCACAATAGTCATGAGCATATGGTTATTAATAGAAATAGGCTTTCATCTCATTGCCATAAATGCCGATACTGGCATGTGGCTTGTGTTTTATGGTGGTGGCACAGGAGCCTTCATTGGTGTAGTTGCAGCATGGTGGATATACCGAAAGATGCAAAAGACCAATGACGAAATGATAAAGCAGATTGAGGAAATCAGCAAAGAACAATAAATGAAGTTCAAGAATAAAGATTAATAAATTGAGAGTCGCCTATCACAATAATACCCAATTACCAAGGAGGTTTGGGGATAATTATTTTATATAAAGACTTTGGCATACTATTTTTTATTTGTAACTTAGCAAATTAAAAACGCTAAGTTACAAATAAAGCTATGAAAATTGCAGTATTCTGCTCTGCCAACAAGCATATCGACCCCGACTTCTTTAGCCTTACCGAGGAGTTTGGCAAACATACAGAACATCTCAAACGGCAGCTTCATACTCTTTTGTCCCATCATAGCTAATGGCGACCACTTCAAGTCGGCTGCCATAATCCGTATACTCAACAAAGACGAAGGACGCAAAGCCTTCGGAATGTACGAAGCCGAAATTACATTTGTCAACCGCCAAGAACAATTCATACGCTATACTATAACCCAAGACATACGCCCCACAAACGAAGGAACAATAAGCAACCAAACGAAACCATGTGGAAGAAATATCCATCCACAAATATACTTATCTTTGACGGATAAATCAACAAAACGCTAAACGTTGGCATCATGAAGTGAAGCTGATGGAGGTTGACACGCATGAAGTATTCTACGATAAACCTACTTATATATATATATGTGGAGATTCCAAAGTTCGACAAGAAGGAAACGGAACTCGTAACCATGTACGACAAGTGGATGTATGTGCTTAAGAATCTTTCAAGACTCATGCAACGCCCAGCAGCACTTTAAGAGCGCATCTTTACACGACTTTTTGAACAAGCTGAAATGTCCAAGTTAAATAACAAATAACTAAATATGTACGAGGATAGTGTAAATGTCTACCGTGATATAGTGAATGCTATACGGACTGCGGAGAAAAAGAAAATTGTTGCCGAAATGACAGGATTGTCCATTGAGGAACTACAATGGATTTTAAACACATAAAAACAAAGCCAACTGACTTTGCACTAACAGTTTAGACACTCTCCTTTTAGGAGTTACTTCGGGGAGCAAACTCTGTAAGAGAGGCGGATACATTAATCTGTAATCGGATTAATGTATCCTTCCTGATCATATCCCTTGCGCTCTCTGTTGATTAAATCAATCAACTGCTGAAGTTCAGCAATGGCAGTATTGATTTCCTTAAAACGAAGGAGTTGCTCATCGTACCGTTTAGTAGAACCATGCTTCAATCGAGATGAAATATCATCTGGGATTAAATAGTATGTTCGCTCTTCGCCTAAATACTTCAGGAACTCCGAAAGGAATATATGAATACCTGCCAGATCAAAGTCACCAAAGTGAAGATACTTATTGGAAATAGATGTGAGCCATTTCCTAAGATCTGATGACTGAGGGTAACGAGATACGAACAGAGCTTTTTGTGGCAATCTATGCCTATGCAGATACTCTTCAAAGAGATGTCTTTGCTTGCGAATCATCCTAAAGTTCTCCATATTCTCTATGCCTATGACTGTAACATCATCAGGAATTGTAAATATCTCCCAGTCTGTAACAAACACAAAACTTCCTTCTTGAGGATTGACCACAAATCGCTTATCGCCCAATGAACAATCAATAGGTTCATAGCTGTTGACTGGAAATCCTGGACAAGAGCGTACCATGACAAGTTTGGAATTACCCGTGTCTTCAGCCATTGAGGAACGTGACCCACATTCTTCGACTTCCAGTATTCGGTAATTCTCATCCTTGTCAATGAGATATCTTTTCAATGCTTCTATATCACGGGCACGATATGATTTTCTTGAACCATGCGTAGTGATTTGTAACAGTCCCTCATTCATGAGTTCTGTAAGCAAGCCTTTACTCAACTTTGAACCTGCAACAGTCGCACCTGATATCAATGCTTGTATGGACGCGCTTATAGCCATATTCTGTTTTTATTTTGTTCTCTTCAACAGTTTCTCCACTCTCGTTTTAGTGCCATGCTTGCTCAACAGATAAGTATAGCGATAATCATAAGGATTGTATGATGTTGGCGAACTATTAATCAGATATATATTACGTGAGTTAGCAAACTGCAGTATACCCTTTATGTTATTAGGATGCAGTCTTCCTATCTCGTCCATCATACAGTGCACGATAAAATCACCACTCTTGCGAGCGGCTTTTTTCTTAAACACATTAATAAGCATAATGTTGACCATGGCCTTTACTAAGATGTCTGTACCATCAGATCCCACATTATTAATACGCTCTACCCAGTTGGTGTCGTTATCATTCTCTTTGACACGGAATTGCAAACGGAAAGCATCACCCAACGACACCGTAGGACGGTTAGGTTCGTTCTGCAACTGATGCGACAAACTCTTTAGATAATCTACTACCTTACGGTTTACTTCATCTCGATTGTCACTTGAAAAGAGATTGAGTTCGCCAATAGAGAGCGCATTCTCTACTGTATAGTCATGAATAGACATCAGCAACTGCATAAGCTTGTCCGAAGACTCATTGGCTCTTAGTTCAATGCTCTTGATCACACCCGCAAAGTTCTTCTCTACAAAGTCACGATTGATGTCAAGTATGACACCATCCACATCTGACCTGCGCTTCATAAGCGCGCCAATCTCTGTCGACACACGTCCAAGAATATCCTTGTAATGTTCGCTCGTACGTCTACGGAATTCTTCAATCTTATTGTTGTCCATAAAGTCTTGCAAATCTACTGCAATCTGTAGATATTCACTGTCTGTAACTGGCATTGTGTTAAAATGGAAGGCATTCTGAGGTTTAAAGTATCTATTGAAACTTACAACCATATCTTTCAGTTTATCAATTGATTCGCGTTTTTGGTTCACCGTTCCCCTCAACTGAATCAACAACTGTTGACAATCCTGATGCGTCGGAATCATCGTATCGTCAGTAAGATAAGTATCTGGTACTAAATGCTCTTTCTCTACAACCTGATGATATTGGGTCAATCCATCTCGTCTATGATCGAGATCATTAAGCACAATCTTCTGACGCTCTTCAAATTCATGTCTCTTCTTCTCTATGCGTGAACGTTTATCTTCGTATCGCTGACGCAACATGGCAACCTGATTTTCTATATCCTTGATACTCTTTCTGATCTCAGGTTCCTTAGCGAAGAGATTTTCTTCTGCATAACGGTATCTGATGACAACATCGCGATGCGACTCTATCACTTGTAATAGTTGGCTAAGCTCTTCTAATGCTTTGCGATAACCAGCCAGCAGATTTACATCAACGCCCTTTCCTTCAAGTTCAGCTTTTTGCTGCTCATCTAACAGGTTCTTTTGATAATCAAAATCGTTATGTCTATCATCTGCTTCTGATTTTTGCATATCTTGGAATTCACGCAAATCATCATTAAGAGCCTTTACAGATTTATTGAATAAAGAATCTAAGTCTTTTAAATCCTTTTTATTCTTAGCCTCTTTCTTCTCTCGTGCTTCTTTTTCAGACTCTACATGAAGAAGGGCAACATTGTAAGCACGCTCACGCTTAGCCTTCTCTTGCTCAATCAATTCTTGCTCCTCCATCTCCAACTCATGTTGTTTGTTCTGTAGATTCTGTCTCTTCACTGGAATCTGCTCTTTCTCAACCTTTAGCTGGGTAGCTTTCTGTCGAAGCGGATTGAGCGAGGCACCATACTTCTTTCCGAGTTTAGAAATATTCTCTTGAAGGTTCACTGGCAACTGAGATAGTTGTCGGTTTAACTGTTGGAGTTGTTTTTCCAATTCCTTTTTCTCATCCCTGTATTCATCAGGAGTATGATGGACTGCATCAATGTGGTCCAGATTAAGTTTTATGCCAAACAGAGACTCAGACTGCCCAGCAGCCTCAGGTTCAAGCCCTTGTGCATATAGTATCCGTTCTTCATCAACTACTTTTCCAATAGTATCTTCCCAACCTTCAGTATGCTCACATAGCCACTGATAAAGAGAACCATCCAATTGTGCTAGTAAAATATTGATCTTGGATATTCTTTCACGACAAACCGTTCGGTCTGTCTCAAGTCGTTCATGTTCACGATCAGATGCCTGTTTCAACTCAGTTTCCTTCATTTCATATTCACTCGTGAGTTGAGCGATCCGACTCTTTACTGCCATCTGCTGAGCGTCATTATCCTTCTCATCCATATTCAATTGTAGAAGTTGGTCTGCTACCAGCTTAAGATTGTCCGCCATAGGATGCCATTGTCTCAGTTCTTTCAGTGCATTATCCGCTCTATGCTGTTCGTACAAAAGAACCTGAAGACGTTCATCTGACTCATGCAACCAAACTCGGTATTCCTCCATGATGTGATTTCTACCTTTAGAACGCTCATCCTCATAGCGATTACGTTCTTTCTGTAATGAAGCATGCTTCTGAAACAAAGCCTCGTTCTGAGCATTATCAAATGCCACAAGCGCATTATGAAGCTTTGCTCTTGCAATATTATATTTTTCCTCTATGGATGCGTGAGTTTTGAGAAGGTCGTCCAGCAACATCTGCTTATTGGCGATTTCTTGCTTGATGGAATCCTCACGAGCGGCAAGTGCAAGTTTATCTTTAATGCCCATTGCATCAAAGTCCTTCCTTGCCTGAGCTATCTCTTTCAACTTGCTCTTCTTACCGCCAAGGTCCTGATTGAGTGAATCTTTTTCCTTGTCATAGTCGGCTGTAAGTTCCTTTTCACGGCTACGTTCCTTCTCTATACTGTTATTGACCTCTTTAGCTTCTGCTTCCAGCAGTGGAATTTGCTGTTCACAATCAGATACTACATGATTCAACATCTGCCACACATCCAGCAATTGTTGGTCAAGTGCAACGATCTTTCGGCCTTGTTCAGCTATTTTGAGAGCCTGTGTGCGTACAGGGAAATTGCCATCACGGGTCTGACGAAACCAACAGTCAATCTCGTCATATTCGCGTTCAAAGTCTGTAACCAGTCTTCTGTATGTCTGCAAGTCTATAGGTAGGTCTTCATCAGCCATAGACTGTATGATAGTATTCTTCACAAAGTCTGCGTCAAGCTTGGTATTCAGGAAGACATTCTGGATACTTCTTGGAATATTCTGATAGTGAGCACTCTGTACAAGTGCATAGCGTGTGTACTTATGGTCGTGTGTATTACCAAAAATAATATCCTTAAACATCACTCCAGAGTCGATTCTTGCTGATACTGCCACATTCTTATCAATACGCTCACGTATCTTCACCCAGTCACTCAACACCTGCTTGTCGTCATCAATGAGCCACTCTCTTTGATAAGGAGCATCAATGAATCGCCATGAGGCACGTCCCTGATATCGGCTCACCAATATGGTATATGCACCATTGTCTCGCATCACCTCATAGAGAATATGCGAGTTAGACTGTCGGAAATAGAACTCATCAAACGACTTTTGCCCTTGCTGGATGCCCAAACGATGCTTGTCGGCATTATAGAAGAAAAGCAAGGCTCTCAGCACAGTGCTCTTTCCGACACCTTGTGTTCCAGTGAAATGCACATTACCATCTACAGATATCTCTGCATAAGGAATATTGGCGCTATTAATAAATATGATCTTATTCAGGTACTTCATCTTCGTTTGCTATTTGAATCATGTTGACAAGTTCCTCTGCATAACGGAATGCAGATGTAACCTTAAACGTCTCATCTTGTTCGCTGATACACTCTGCAAAGCCCATACTTTGCATCTCTTGCAACAGCTTGTTCACAATCTCCAGATTTGAACCAACTCCATATTTTTTGAACAAATGACTGGCTTTCTCCTTAAGTTCAATATCCAGACTTATCTGCTCTATCAGATGACTCTTTCGGAACTGATAGCCAGCAGTAAATGACTGATTGTAACACTTCAGGAAATCAAGATAATCCAACCATTTAGAAAAGCTTTCCAACTTCTGCTCGATGGTTTGTTTTCCTTCTCCTAAACGAGAAAAGTAGAAGTAACCGTTACCCGACTCCAGTTGTAGACCGATTTCCTTGAAATAGTCTGCATAGTCTTCAACATTCTCCTCGATATCCTCATATAGATGGCGGATAGAGGAATCAGTACTGTCAACCGAGAGAAATTCTCCACGGCTCAGTCGCTCGTATATTCTTTGGGTGTTATTTCGCATAGATAATAGGATATTCAATGTCTTGATAAGTTGCATATTTGCCAGTCATCCGGCATTCTTCAGGATGAAGGATAACAAGTTGGCAGAAAAGAGCTGCGTGGTCTTCAATATCACGTTTGGCTTTATAGTCGTATCTCAGAATGAATTCAAACAGATTGTAACTAGAAGCAGCAAAGGCGTTCCACACTTCTGTAGGATCCACCTCTTTTAGACGTTGCACATGTTCCTGCAAGTCTTCCTCTGTCAGCGGTTCAGCTTCTGTTCGTGCCGTTTTATGAATGCCATTACGCTCAGCAATACGTCTGAGTATCTTCACAATCTGATCATTCTCCCTTAGCATTGCCAGTGAGAGACGGACCTTGCTGTACTGACGAGACTCCATCCATAAAGGATTTCTGTCTTCTAACACTTGTACAAGGTTAGTATCTGTCTTGATGAGCAATTGATCCTGTAGATATTTCAGTTTGCGTATCTTCTTGTAGAGTTGGTTCTGTTGGTCTATCTGGTTGATATAGACAATAATCTGCCTGTCTATCTCCATCAGGGCATGATAAGCCTCCACAAAATCATGCTTCACATCGCTGCACGTCTTGGCCATGTGTGGATCATTGGCCATAATAAAGAAAGCATGCTCATTTTCCATCAACTTCTCACATTCACGGATCATTGAGCGGATACTATGGCTCTTTTCATCAAGGTTCTGGAGTCTCGTCTTCTTTATGAGGTAGTTGGGTTCCTGCTTATAAGCATGGTCCATGTTACGTTTCAAGTCAACTACGTTTTTCAAAGTTCTGAATCCAGTCTTCTTCAAGAGCTGACGCACACTGTCCTGATAACCAGCCTTACGATTTACGTTGGTTTCTTGGAGGAAATAGCCTATATGCTCCTTCAGTGTGTTGATGCATTCCTGTACACTCAGCACACTGATTTCCTCGTTGACATTTAGCACTTCCTCAAAAAAATTCAGATAGTCACTCTCGATTTCAACAGTATTGCCTGCTTCTACCAGCACACCATAATCAACTAGTCTTTTTAGGCGATTCTCGTTGTCTCCGACAAGGTCCAATGCCAATCCTAACGGAAACTTCATCAATTTCCGCTTCTCGAACATCTCACTGAGCAGTCTTTGCTCGCGTGAGAGTGTCTTGGTCAGCTCTTCTATGGTTCTGAAATGTGTAAAAATATCCATGTAAATTGATGTTAGTATCTAAAGTTTCCCACCCCAAAATAATAGGGTAAAAATAACAGTTTCTCGATAAAAAGTTGTATCTTTGTAATCGCTAAAGAACAAAAAACAACGATTTAAAAAGTAACTCTTATGAATGCAAAATTAAGCAATTTTTCTGAGTTATCAAACATATTAAGTGTTAAAAGTTCATTGCGAACCAATTTAATGGCACTTTTTACCCGTTTTGGATTAGGTCATCTCCTCTGCAAGCTATCATTGGAGAAAGAAGCTGGTATTCCTGCCGTTCAACTAATCCTGTCTTTGTGTCTGTTTCGCATAGCAAGTGAAAGTATTCACTCTATGTACAAAAAATCATATTACGACTTGTTGAGTACTGGCAAGAACTGCTATTATCGAATGATGACGAGAGCTTCCATGGATTGGCGTAAGCTCCTCCTTGGTATGTCCCTCCGCTTTCTAGCTATCATCCGCAAAGAGCATGCAGAAGTCTCCACTGGAATGGAGAGCTATATCCTGGACGATACCACCTTGGAAAAGACAGGTTTCAGCATGGAACAAATCAGTAGAGTATTCGACCATGTCCAAGGCAAATGTGTGTTGGGGTACAAACTGCTGGTTTGTGCATTTTTTGATGGCAAGAGTACTATTCCTATAGACCTTTCGCTGCACTGTGAAAAAGGAAAGAAGAAGGACTTTGGACTAGCCTCCAAGCAACGCAAAAAGCGTTTTGCCAAACAGCGTAATGCCGAGAATCCAAACGCCATCCGCTTTAATGAGTCTACGGAATCGAAACTGAAAGTTGCCGTTGACATGATAAAGAGAGCGTTCTCATAACTGTCGCCAATATAAATGCCATTATATATCTTTGCAAGGTAAGCTGGGGGAGCAACCTGTACGCATATTCCTGATTCGATATGGAAGAAACCAAAGATGGAACGTTTTGATAAGCACAGATTTGTCTATGACTTTTGTGAAAGCTTTCGAAGTTTACCAAATCCGTTGGAACATAGAAGTCTTGAACAAAGAATGTAAACAGTATCTCGGACTAGGCAAATGCCTTGGAAGAGATTTTGACGAGCAGATTGCCGACGGCACCCTCTGTTTCCTCACATATATAACCATGGCTTTGGAGAAACGATTCTCTGAATATGAGACCATGGGAGAACTTTTCACAGACATGGAGGAAAACCTCATGGCATTGACCCTATGGAAGAGAGTACTAGCATGCATCAAGAGACTTTTGGAGGTGCTTTGTGAGCATCTTGGCGTGACTGTTGATGAAATGATAGAGTCTCTTATCAACGACGAAGAAGCTGCATCTGCTTATCTCATCATGGCTAAGCCCTAGAAAACAGGGAAAATGGGAGAGAAGTGGCATGAAACACTTTTTAGGTAACCGTTAAAATGCCCTGTTTATAGGGATTGATGGAACATTAAGGACTCAAAAATGCCCTATAAACAAGGGTGGGAAACTTTAGTGCCTTTATATTTTGGCTCCTTGGCCATAGGAATCATCTGTATAGTGTTAGCAATTTTTAATGCCGACTACTCAGGCGGAACAATTGGTGGTGGAGGATTGCCTTGGCGCCTATAATCTTCAAGTAGCCAATGCGCCTGCTATCAGATACTTGCAGTAGAAGGTTTCGCCAAGACAGATTTTATTATGCGCCCTTTTTCTTCATCATCAATCGTGACTTTTCTTTGGCCAGAACCTGCATATCCACAGCCACATCGTCTTCATCTACAATTTCTACGCCAGTCATTGTTTCTATCACGTCTTCCATAGAAACTACGCCACGGAGACAACCGTATTCATCCACAATAATAGAGATGTGTTCGCGCTTTTCCAGCATCTTTTCCCATATCTGATATAGAGATTCATCTTCATTGAAAGAAAGAATCGGGCGCACCAACTCTGATAATCTGGTCTGGAACTTGTCGTCTGAAACCTCCTTGAGCACCATATCTTTCAGGATATAGCCCACGATGTAGTCTTTGTTACTATCATATACAGGGATGCGAGAGAAATTCCATTCCTTCTGTTCGTAAAACTCCTTGATGGTTTGATTCACGTTGGCAGATTCTACCACAATGGATGGAGTCATTACCTCTTTGGCCTTTACTCCAGCCAGGCGAATACAGCTTTTGATGATCTTGCTTTCTGATTCACGGAAGATGCCTTCTGTGGTTCCTACATCCACCATGGCTGACACTTCCTCGCGGCTCATGGTGGCCTGGTGGTTCTTAGAAGTAAATATCTTCGTAATCAGTTCTGAGAGCAGCACCAATGGATAGGTGATGAAAATGAGCACCCTGATAATCTTGGTAGATGACATGGCTAATGAGCGCCAATAAGATGCACCAATGGTTTTCGGGATGATTTCTGAAAGCACCAGAATCAGCAGGGTAAGAATAGCGGAAATGATACCGAAGTATTCTTCACCAAAGAGTTTGATAGACTCAGCACCTACACCGGCAGAACCGATGGTGTGGGCGATGGTATTGAGCGAAAGAATGGCACCCACAGGGCGATCTACGTTGTTCTTGTACTGTTTCATCAAAGAGGCTGTCTTGTTGCCTTGACTCTCCTTCATCGAGATAAACGACATTGGAGTTGATAATAACACAGCTTCCAGGACAGAGCATAAAAAGGATAGTGACAGAGCACCTAAAAAATATAAAATAATTAAACCCATGTAAATTTTAATTCGTTAATAATATGTTATCTGAAATGAGATAGATATTATTTCCGAAGATTACAATGAAGGATGTAATGGGGAACATTACATCTTTGGAGTTTATTTGATATATGTTTTGTTGTTGCAAATGTCATTACAATCATCATTGATTTCAATTTGTTGCAAATATAATGAAAATAATACGAAACTCCTCTTGATTTCTCGAAAATTAGATTGTTTTATATGATTTTTAGTAAATATTTGTTAGTCTTTCTAATAACATCTTTCATGGAGAAGAGGATGAGGGGAAGTCATAAATCTTGACACACTATCCGATGAGAGAGCATTTCCTCAAAGAAAGTATATTTATCAAATCTAACGATGCGCATTTATAAGGTCTAATGATGCGCTTCGTTAGGGTTTAATGATGCGCTTTATTAAGGTCTCATGATGCGCATCGTTAAGTGTTAATAAAGCGCTTCTTTAAGTTGCAAAGAAACGCTTCTTTATCTGTCTAAAAATTTCATTAAATTAGCTTTCATTTTTTCCGTTCATCACCCACTTTTATTTTTCCCTGCCCACGGAAAAATTCTTGCGTGGGCAGGGAGAAAAAAATACCCCAGCAGAGAAGGATAATTTAAAGAGTATTCGGGGGAAATGGAAGTGTCATCGAAAAAAAAGGGTACGTCATAAATTCATGACACACCCTCTTAAATTATTTATTTCTTTTCGTAGGTAACAACGAAATTTACTTCTTCTTATAAGTAACAACTACCTTGTTGGAATAGAGACCTTGTGCCTGCGAAATGACTGTACCTGCAGTCTGCATGGTCAATGTGTTGTTAGCAAATGAACTCTCGATGCCTGCTGTTGTCTTGATGAAATCACCTGTATTCATATCCTGCTCTGCAGCAATCAACTGACTTGGAACATAGGTAGATACCTTTACGTTGCGGTTGAGAAGGAAGCCAAGGAACAAATCCTCATGTGTCATCATCCAGCTAAAGCTGTTCAACAGATAAAGAGGCTCTACAGTGTTAGGGCATGTACGGATGCTCTTGTCTGTTGTCAACTCGTTCTCCAAGCTTAAGGTATAAGCAGACAAGTTGCCATCTGTATAGGTGTTCAGGAGATTAGCATCATCATTATCGGCAGCACCATTCTTCTTTACGCTTACAAGATAACCATTAGCATCATAGCTCCAGGTATAAGCAGCGTCTTCACCAAACATGTCGTAACCTGTACTGCTGATGATGCGGCCCTGATCGTCGAGGGTATAAGTTAATGGCGCTCCTCCTAGGAGTACACTTGCTGTTGTAATGGTCTTACCATTATATTCGAAAGCCCACTCTACACCACCATTAGAAGAAAGTGCCTTCAAGGAACCATCTTCATTATAGGCGAAGTTTACAACCAGTTTGCCTTCTTCAAGACCCAACGCTGGAGCATAACCGTCGAGCATCGCATTATCAGTAACGGTGATGCTCTCTACCTGGCGCTGCTGGAAGGCATATACCTTACCCAACTCCCAGGAAGCACTACCACGAACCAGGGATACAGCATACTCGCCTTCTGCCAAATCAGCAGGAACAGAGAACTTCACGCCATCTGCTGCAATTGTTGCATCGATGGTCTTGTCGCCCACTACAATCTTGTCGCCCTGGGCAAAGCCGATACCAGCGAGGGTTACCTCCTGGCCAAGACCCATTTCTGCAGGCAATGAAAGGGTAGAGATAGGATTGTCAGCTGCAAGAAGATTCATGCTGCCCAAGGTGAAGCTGTCATTAGCCACCTTCAAAACTACATTTACCTTACCAGGAGTCATGGTGTAAGGGATGGTGAATGTAGCACCATTAGAAGTCATCTTAGCATTGGCATTTACCTCTGCGCCTTGCTCAGGTTGGAGATAAATAGCCTGACCAGAAGCGAAACCATTTCCCTGAACAGTTACTTCGGAACCAATCTTTGCAGAAGATGGAACCACCTGATTGCTCACTGGGTTGCTTGGACCATCGTCATCTGACGAACATGCTGAGAATGTGATGATGGCACAAAGCATCAGCATCATTGAAATCAATTTTTTCATAATCGTTGGTTTTAATTAATGTATATAATATTATTAAACTCTTTTTTTTAACTACAAACCTGGCTGACTGTTCAGAATCTTCTCTGTATCCTCGCTGGATGGTCTTGTCATGTCAGGATTGACAATTCTTCCATTAGGATCGAGGAGGATGAAGCGAGGAATACCGCTGATGCGATAGTCGCTCTGGAACTTGGTGCCTTTGCCGATGTAAAGTTGGGTGCCACTCAGAGCACCGCTCTTCACGCGATCAGTCCACTTTGCCTTGTCCTGATCTATAGAAAGACCTACGAACACAATGTTTCTGCCCTTGTACTTTTCCTCCAACTTCTTGAGGAATGGCAACTCCTTCTGGCAAGGACCGCACCAGGTGGCCCACATATCTATATATACATACTTGCCACGGAAATCGCGGAGCGTCATCTCCTTACCGTTCACATCCACACCCTTGAACATAGGTGAAGGACGACCCACGGCTGCCTTGTCCCACTTGGCACAAGCCTGTTTGAAGATGGCATTGAGGCGAGGAGAGGTAACGTAGGTATAATAGAGGTTCTGAAGATCGGTGATGTTCTCCACACCATTTCCCTCTACGTAGGTGAATGCCAGGAAGTGAATCAGTGACTCGCGAACCTTATCACTCTGGATGTTCTCACCGATATAACTCATCTCTGCCAATACCTTTGGATAATACTGGCGGATGTCCTTGCCAGTCTCGTCGAAGATATGAGCCGTCTCAATCATAAAGTTGCGGTATTCATCGATGTCGGCAAGATCTTCATCCTCCTTCACATACTGGCGGATGGCATCGTAATACTCCTTGCCCAGTACCATTGTAGTGTCCTGAGTGAGGTATGTATGACTTACAGGATACATCAGCATCATGTTGGCATAGAAATAAGTGATTCTGCCTTCCTCCATCTTCAGGAACTTATCATTGGCTGCAAACTTGCGTGCCTTCAGCAGGCGTTTCATCGAAGCCATCTTCTTATCCACTGCTGCCTTGAACTCGCTCCATGGTTGGGCATAAGCCTCATTAGGAAGAGCCGTCAACTGAATCTTGTTCAGGTAATCAACAGCCTTCTCGTTGCCGCCTTTTACAGCGAAGGTGTTGTCGAAATCATGGGCATCGAAGGAAATGTTCATCTCGTCGCCCTTCTTGAGATAGACTACTTTGAACTTCTCGCCATAATATACATTGGCATAGAGTGCATCCATGCCGTCGAGCTGCACTGTGGCTTTGCCGTCGGTAAGCGCAAACTCGTTGACACTCATGTGGTAAACCAACACCACATTGGTCAATACCGGATTCTTGACATCAAACTTCACCGTAATGCCATCAGCGGCATGCATGTTCACTGCTGCAAACAGGAACAGAAGCAATGACAATATCTTATTCTTCATTTTCATTTTGTTTTAAAATTTTCTTTCTGTTGAAAGCATCTTATATATAATTAAGGTGTAATTAGTTGGTACGCTTGCGATAGGTAGCATCCACAATCTTGCCGAAGCCTGAATAGCTGGTAGGGATTACCTTAGAGAAGTCGCCCTCTGAACTCATGCCGTTGTAGATGCGGAGTGTGCCGGAACCCTTACTGCTCTCTGTGCCCACGATAAGATCGTAATCATTGGCTGATGCGGAATTCTGATAGAAGTTGAACTTCATCATCGTGATGGTCTCGCCGCTGAAGCTAAACTGGCGCTCTGCCTTCAATGGCTTCTCTGAGAGATTCACACGATAAACCGTGCCGCCCACGGCATAATACATATAGTTCTTCAGCGAACTGAAGGCGAAGCAGGTAGCCTTGGCGATGTCGGTACAGTCGCTCAGGTCGCCATAGTAAGCCTTGCCCAGTGCGAATGTGCAGTCGGCATAACAGAGCATATCGCCCAACTGGATGCCATACACTTCATATTTCTTTCCGCTGCGGAGTATGGTATAGGTGACGCCCATCAATGCATTTCCCGGGTCATACTTAGTATTCTCCATATAAACGAAGTCCATACCGGTAGGGTATTCCGAAAAGGCATTTCCCGTTACCATCTCAGAACCCTTATAGCCCGTAGCAATCTCTTCCATCTCTTTCATGGTGTGATAAGAGGCGTCTGAAAGCGACAATCCTGGCAGGAACGGACAGCAGGACATGAAGCACTTGTTTACATTATCATAAAGAAGATAGATGGATGCATAAGAGGCGGCTCCGATGTTGGCTCCCACGGCAGGGGCAAGCACCGGCTGTTTGTTGACAGCAGCAAAGAGTCCCTGGATTCCCATGTTGGAAGCAGAGTAGGCATAACCATCACTTACAATCATTCTCATCATGCCGCTCTGGTCGCATACCATGCTTTGAGGATGCAGATCCTGCTGCTTCGCCACCTCGTACTTGAAGGCATAGTCTTTCTGCCACATGAAACTGTTTTTTGAAAGACGGGTAGCGCCATCGGCTGTAAAGAGATAGAATGGAGAGTCAGTATATCCGCTATTGGGTGCATACTGGATGCGATAAGGATGATTCAATTCTGGCATTCCGGTAGTCTTGAGGACATCGAAATAGGTTTGACCAGTAATCTTTGAAACGATGTCGAGACGGGTCTTGCCATCTACATCGCAAAGCACCATCCAACCCTCTGATGTAGTGTCACTCACGGTGAGCTTGTAGCTCTGTCGCCAGAACAGACCGGTATTCTTCTCTGTGGCGGTGAAATAGAGGATATATTCTCCTGCAGGAAGTGTCATTTCCTGCAAGAGATGTTTTTCGTTGCTGAGTATCGTTACCTCATTATCGCCCGACTTGTTGATTACCTTCCATTCATAGTTGTAGGCATCCAGGTCGGTGATGTTATCGCCCAGATTTGGATCGAGGTCGATGTTGGCATGGGTGAGCACTGAGATGTTCTCTGGCACGCCCGTAATAGTAGGCTCGTTCAGGCTGTGATAGTCGTAGTTGCCCTCGTCTTGCGAGCAACCAGCTAACATGGTAGCCATCATCAGAGCCATTGCCCATATTTTATAATTTCTCATAATTCTTAATGTTTTTCTTTTAATTTCTCCTTTGAGAGTGAATGTCTTCCCATGGCTTTACTCACCATAGAATACTAAAGCATTGCCCTGTGCATCGAAGGCATCGGCATCGTAGGTCTTGCCACTGTTGCGAAGTTTCTGCTGCTCCTTCACATAGCTTTGCATTTCAGAACTTACATAGCTCTGCATGGCAAGTGTCATCTTCGACTCATCGTTGAAATCGCCTGGGTCGAGTTCCAGTACCTTGCATGCCAGTTCAAACTTCTGCTGAGTGAAGTCACCGAGCAAGTCAGTTTTCCATGCCTTTGGTGCTGTGGTAAACTGGTCGGAGAAGATAATCTCGTAAGACAGGGTGGTCACCACGTCGCCATTAGCTGTGGTTTCCTCTGTCACGGGCAGGGTGAAGAATGCATTTGGCTGTAAACTTATCTGGATGTGCTTCTGCTGTGATTTCAGAATGGCAGTACGCTTCAGGGTAATCATATACTCCAAGGTTGTTTCGCCTGCTGGCAACTCAGCCTTCTCTGGAAGAACATAATCCACGCCTTCCTGTGCATCCTCCGAACTTACTGTCAGGGCAATCTCGCGAGGCTGGTCGGAAGGTCTGCCCACCAACTGAATCTTCACCGGAACCTGCATTTCGTCGCCTTTTTCATAAACGAAGGTCACGTTAGTCTTATCTTGCAGGATATTGGTATTGGTGCGATTGTTGAGATAAACGCCATTGATATCCTGGAATACATCCGGCTCCTGCTCACTGCATGAACCGAATGCGATGACCATCATCGCCCCAATTAAGAGGTTTTTTATCTGATATTTCATATAATTTCGTATGTTAAATTAATCTGGAAAACTCCTAACTATTAACGCTTGACTTTGAACTTTTTAATCTTAATTTTTGATCAGTTCTCTGTCTCAGAATCTGGCAGTGGAACCACGAAGATCAAGTCGCTTGCCTTTGGATTCTTGTTCTTGTTAGAAGAGGTGATGATGTCGCAGTTCAATCGCTTGTAGAGATAGAACAACTGTCCCTCGCCATACAACTCTCTGATATACTCATACTTCAGCAAGTCTGGAGTCAGGGTCTGCAGGTTTGCTACACCACGGTTTCTGCGCAGGGCATTCACATACTGCAAGCCGTTAGCCAGATTGTCGCTCTGACTCTCTGCAGCAATCAGGAACATCTCGCCCAATCTTACCATCGGAATCATCGTGTTCTGAATGCTTCCGTTGGCCACCATGTCACTATACTTGTAGAAATATCGGTTGCTTCCCGTAGCTATCCAGTTGGCACGATAGCGGTAGTCGTCTTGATAGCCGCCAGTTGTCGCAGCTCCGCCATATACGATATTGCTCATCAGGTTGTCATCCATGCGGAATACATAGTTTGGCAGACGGGATGGATCGTAGAAATTCTTGTGGATGTTTCCACGACTGGTATTGGTCAGGGCGAAGAGTACTTCCGATGAGAATATGCGGTCTGGATCGGCTGGAGAACCGGTTACAAGACTCTTATCTACAAATGGGAAGATGCCCTGGTCGGCTGTCTTAATGACATCGGTGGCATACTTGAACGCATCGGTCTTGTCGCCCATGTAGAGATAGGCACGTGCCAGGAGTGCCTCCACGGCATAATAATTCAGGCGAAGTGCACGATAGCGCATAAAGTTGCTGGTGCCGTCCTGCGAACCGCTCATCAGGGTTCCTTCTGTCTTCACTGGGTCGTTGGCGAGCAGGGTGCGTGCTTCTTCCAAATCAGCTGTCACCTTCTCTGCCACCTCTTTGGCGGTAAGGATTGGTTCAGGCGAATTGGTCTGCTTATTATAATAAGGTATAGCCTTCTTATCACTGTCCTTGGAATAAACCGGACCGAAAAGGCGCAGCATGTCGAAATGAAGCATGGCGCGCAAAGCCAATGCCTCGCCCTTGACAACGTAATAGTTGCCACCGCTGAAGAGGTTCTGGTTGCCATCAATGGTCTCCAGAATCTTGTTGCAGTTGAGAATCAGGGCGTATGCCTTGTTCCAGGTCTGATCCAATCGGTTGCGCCAATATTCAGTAGCATACTGATAGGACGCCAGGTCCTTGTAGTTGCCCCATACACTGTTGTCGCTGCCGATGGTGTAGGCACCGCCCATCACCTCGATCATCTCTACCGAGAGAGACTGACCGTAGAGCGCAGTACTGTTCAGATCGATATAAATGCCATTGAGCATTTTCTGATAGCCTTCCTCAGACTTGAGAAGTTCGCCTTCCGAAATCTGGTCGTAAGGTTTTACCTCCAACCAGTTGTCACACGAAACCATCAGCGTGCTGCAGGCTATAATCATTGAATATATTATCTTTTTCATTTCTTGCTTTTTAGAATGTTGCACCTATAGAGAATGACACGGTACGGGCAAACGGATAGTCGATGCCTCGCTCTGCCTTCACGGTTGACCAACGGAAGATGTCGTTCATGTTGGCCTGAACGGAAAGGGCTTGCATGCCAAATTTCTTGGCGATGTTGAGTGGAAACTCGTAACCTAAGTTGATTGACTCGCAGGTGAGGGTGTTCTCATCCATCACGAAGCGGGATGATTTGTCGGTCTTCTGCACCATAGAGATGCCCTTGAACTGTGCATTGCGGTTGTTGATGCTCCAGCGGTCGTAGAGGGCACGGCGGTCCTGGTTGTTATATACATCAGCTGTTCCGATGTTCTCCACCTTGTCGAAGAGCGAACTGTTGAAGAGCTGGCCGCCATACTGATAGCGGAAGAAGCAGCTGAATGAGAATCCCTTATAATAGAAGGTGGTTCCCAACAGACCCTCTACGTCTGGTTCGGTATCACCGCATACCACCTCGTCGTTGGCATCATAGGTGAACGAATAGGTTCCATCGCGCTTGATGAAGAGCTCCTTACCTGTGGCAGGATCGATGCCCGCAGAACGCACTGCCCAGATGGCGGTAGGACTTCCACCGTCATAATAGCGGGTGGTGTTGTGAAGACCCGTCTTTCCGCTCTCATTCAAAGCACTGAAGGCATTGCCGATGTTGGCATACTTCGACTTGGAATGAGTGGCGCTCACGGAGATGTTCCAGTTGATGCGCTCGTGTGGCATGTAGATAGGAGAGAACTTAACGGTGGCTTCCCAACCGTTGGTTTTCTGCTTACCGGCATTCAGAGCCTCGCTGGTTACGCCCATAGAACCTGGGGTCGTAATGATAGCGAGCAATGGGTCTGTATTCTTGATATAGTAATCAAGCGTCAGGTTCAGACGGTTGCCCAAGGTGGTGATATCAGCTCCAATGTTGTAGTTGATGGTTTCCTGCCAAGCCAGGTCGTTATTACCCAAGCCATTGATGACGACACCGGTACCGAATACGTTAGTCATCAGACTATTGAACATATAGGTGGTGTAAGCCTGATAAGCCGAGAAGTTCTGGTTACCTGGGTTACCCACAGAGGCACGCAACTTCAGCATCTGGAAGATATCATTCTCCTGCATCCACTTCTCATTGTGGATATTCCAACCCAGACCCACAGACCAGGTGGTGCGGAAACGGTTGTCGGTGCCAAACATAGAGGCGCCGTCGTTACGCAGGTTGAAATCCAGCAGATAGCGGTTGTCGTAAGCATATCCGCCATTCAGATAGAAACTGGATGCATGCTTGATGTTCTCACGGTAACTTGGCTTGCCACCAGTAGGGTAGTTGTTGGCAAAGGATGGAGCGTCAAACTGGTCGTCCGTAAAACCTGTAGCCGAATAGCCATTAGTCTTGCTGCTGGTATTGCTGAAGTTGAATCCCAATACGGCGTTAATCTGATGCTTTTCGGCTATCAGTTTACCATAAGTTGCAGAAAGGTCTCCCTCGTAATAGAGATATTTCTGCAGGCTGTGCTTGAATAGTCCCTTCTGGGTTGCTTCCTTATCATCGAAGTCTGTATGCTCTGGAGAGAGTCGCTGCTCCTGGGTATCATCATACTTGGTAATACCAAACTTGCCACGCACACGGAGGTCATCTGTGGCAAACCACTCGGCGATGAAATTGTTGGTAAAGCCGAAGCGCTGTCCCTTGTCATAATTGTTGAGATGGGCATTCCAGAGAGGGTTTGATACAGGATAGTCGTTCAATCCATCTTCCGGATAATAGAGATACTTGTTGATTTTGCCATTTTCCCCATATTTCTTGTAATAAGGGTTAGCCTGGGCATATTCAGCGAAACTTACCGTAGGATTGTTGGTCTCCAGATAGTCGATGGAGAGTTTGTTGCTAAACTGGAACTTGCCTGTACGGTAGATCAGGTCGAGGTTACCGCCCAAAGTCTGTCGGTCGGAACCCTTCATCACACCGTTCACTTTTCCGTAGTTCAATCCAATACCATATCTCACGTTACCTTCTCCACCCTCAGCATATACATTGTGCTTGTGGGTAAAACCGGTGCGCAGCGGCACACTGAGCCAATAGGTATTCACACCCTGCTCGATGTCGCGGAGACGGGAATTGTAGAGATTATCCAGTTTAATCTGGTTGAAAGGATCGTTGGTATTGTCCTTATATACACCAGCTAATTTCTCAAATTCCAATTTCTCACGAGCGTTCATCAGGTTGTAATCAGAGAGGTCGGCAAAGTCCATGCTGTAGTCTCCTTTGTAGGAAATCTGCAGTTTACCCTTAACAGGTGCCTTGGTCTCAATGACTACCACGCCATTTGCCGCCTTGGAACCATAGATGGCAGTAGATGCAGCGTCCTTGAGCAGAGTAACTGAGGCTACTCTGTTCATATTGAGGTTCATCACGGTTTCCAGAGTTGTCTCGAAACCATCGAGGATAAAGAGAGGCTGATTAGGGTCAGAACCATATTCCTCTTTCAGACCAGCCACGCTCGACTTACCACGGATTTCCACATCCGGCATCTTGTTAGGGTTGGAACCGGAGAGGGCATTATCCATGATTTTGAAAGAAGGGTCAAGGGTCTTCAAGCTCTGGAGCACGTTCTGTGCACCCACGCTCTTGAGTTCATCGCCCTTGAAAGTAGCAGAAGAACCGGTGAAACTCTCCTTCTTACGGCGATAGACACCAGTGACCACCACGTCTTTGATGTTCTGAGCTTCCGACTTCAACATGATTTTGGCAAAGTCGGCTTGGTTGTTACCCGTATATCGAATGACTGTTTTCTTATAACCGATAAAAGACAGTACGATGTTGCATTCCTTGTTGACTGGCAAGGAGAAATGTCCATCGATATCCGTTGTTACAGCGTTAGTAGTACCTTCGATTGCCACAGTAACACCAATCATCGGTTCATGGTCACCGCCATCAAACACCTTGCCCTCAACAAATCCTTGCTTCACAGCGATCTCTGTTTGTGGAGTTGTTTCTCCATTTACATTCTGTGCGGATGCAGACTGAAAGAATGGAGGGGTAAGACAACAACTCAGCAAAATCCAGCGGCAAGCGCATGGAGTTAAATTGTTTATTTGCATAAAGTTACAATCTAAATTGAGTATTCTCGTATTAATATTATATTTCTTTGCAAAGATAACACTTTTTTAGAGATTAAATATATGTTTAATGAATATTTTATCATAAATGTGGTAATATTCTACAGAATTAAACTGAGATAAGCTTAAAAAAATAGATTTCTTTTTCAAAATCTGGTAAAATAAAAAAAGGGTGCGTCATAAATTCATGACACACCCTCTCGTTTTAATTATTTTCCCGATGCTTATGAAATATCATCCAGAAAACGGGTTAGCACGTTATGAGTGATTATTTCACCTCAATGTGCTTAACATCGTCTTTCTTTTCTTCCTTGGCTACCTTAGGTATCTCAATCTTTAAGACACCATCGCTGACCTCAGCAGAAATCTTCTCTTGATTGGCATCCTCTGGCAGAGCATAACTCTGAGAATAGTTGCTGTAAGAGAATTCACGACGCAAGTAATGCTCTTCCTTCTTTTCCTCCTTCTTCTCGTCCTTGTTCTCGATAGATACATTCAGATAACCATCCTTGTCAATGTTCATCTTGACCATATCTTTCTTCAAACCAGGAGCTGCAATCTCCATCGTATAAGCGTTTTCATCTTCCTTGACATTAACTGCAGGAGCGGTGGCGTTCATATGTGGCATCAAGCTTGTATCAAAGAAATTGTCATTAAACCAATTGTTCAACCAATTTGAAACACTGTTATTTCTACGAGCTAACAACATAATGAAAAACCTCCAAATTTTATTTTTCTCGTCCTCTCTTCGCCTCTCGGCTCTGTCGGGATTTCTAATTGTTTATTATATTTATCCCTTTAAAATAATGATTGCTTCGGCTTTCGAGGCTCAAGGATTTCAAGAAACCCTCAAATATCATTGCTTAGGGTTCTTATTGTTCCCCTTGCCCTTTCGGCTTCCGCTTTCAGTCTATATATGAGCAAGTTATGTGCCAATTCAATCTGTCTGTTTGGAGTGAACAGATATTGACAAAAATGGCAAATGACGCTGCAAAACTGACATCAAAATATAATTAATTTAAACTTAGCAGTCAGAAATGACATGAAAATATAAATCGTTTTCACGCTTCATACTTCAACGCTTCTTTTCTGCGTATTCGGCAAGAATCCGGCAATGATGCCGAGCAGTGGCAGGAAGGCACTCACCTGGAAGATGAACTCGATGCTCGTCTTGTCGGCTAACCATCCGAAGAAAGCAGAGCCCAAACCTCCCAAGCCAAACATCAGTCCGAAGAAAATGCCTGCTATCAATCCCACTTTATCTGGCATCAGGTCGGTGGCATATACCACGATGGAAGAGAATGCCGAGGCGATGATCAAGCCAGAAAGGAAGGTACAGATGATAGTCCACGTGAAGTTGACGAAAGGCATGGCAATAGCAAAAGGTGCTGCTCCCAGAATAGAGAACCAGATGACATACTTTCTGCCAAACTTGTCACCCAGCATACCTCCAGCTACAGTACCTATGGCAAAGGCGGCAAGGAATACGAAGAGGCACAGTTGCGAGGTCTGTACCGATACGCTGAACTTATCCATCAGGAAGAAGGTGAAGTAACTCGTGATGCACGCCGTATAGAAATACTTGGAGAACACGAGCATAATGAGGATGAACAGTGCCCAATACTTCACCCTTTTAGATAAATGGGTGTTGAGAAGGGGTTGCTTCTGCGGATGGTTCACCACGTAAGCCAGTCGTGCCTTATACCAGACTCCCAATCTTACCATGATGATGGCGGCAAGCAGGGCTGCAAGGGCAAACCAGGAGATGGCATGCTGGCCAAAAGGCAAAATGATGATGGCGGCAAGCAGCGGTCCTATCGCCGAGCCACCATTGCCGCCCACCTGAAAGATGGATTGTGCCAGACTCTTCTTGCCTCCCGATGCCATCTGTGCCACTCTCGAAGCAGTGGGATGAAACACGGAAGATCCCAGCCCTACGACGCTCACCGCCAGGAGAATCAGAAAATAATTTTCGGCGAAGGCCAGCAGGAGCAAGCCCACCAATGTGAAGCACATGCCGATGGAAAGAGCATAGGGACGGGGATGCTTGTCGGCATAAAGCCCTGTGAATGGTTGCAGGATAGAAGACGTCATCTGGAAGACCAGCGTGATGATACCTATCTGTGCAAACGAGAAGTCGAACTTATCCTTCACAATCGGATAGATGGAAGGGATAATCGACTGAATCATATCGTTCAGGAAATGGGAAATGCTACAGATGATGAGCATGGAATACACCGTACCATCTACCATCGTAGGATTTCCCTTAATTTTACTGCCTATTGACTTGATGTTCATTTTTAGAGATATTATAATTTCATGGGATTTTATTGGCACCTATCAGCTATGAAGGTTTTCATAAATATTATCCCAATAAGGGTTATTATGATAAATATTCTTTACATTTTTCTTATTATATCTTACCAATCGTCCTAAAGCAACACTTCATCTTCTGCCTGCTTTGGCTCTATACACATTATATAATAAATAGGCAGATAAGTTATTCCATCCTTCACCTTCACCTGCTGAGCATTGGATAAAACGAAGGCTTGCTGGATGTTATATTCCTTGACTTGCAGGAACTTATCCAAGGCACTATGCACCTGATAATCCTTACCAGACTTGATTTCTAACGGAAGAACAGAAAGGTGCTCCATGTCATCTATCAGATAATCTACTTCCCCCGTCTTCTTGTTGTCGTAATAATAAAGATTGAAGCCATGCGCCTTCAACTCCTGTGCTACCACCGTCTCATAAACGGAACCGAGATTAATACTTGCCACATCATCCATCACCGCCTTGATGTTGGTGCCAAAGAAAATGCCGGTCAGAATACCCACATCGTTCATATAAAGCTTCAGCAGATTCTTACCACTATTCTCTATCAGAGGGAAACTTGGCTTACTGATGGCCTTCACTTCCAAGGTAATGCCAGAAGAAATCAGATAATCAAATTCCTCTACATAATCACTCATTCGCTTTCCCTTCTTGTCCTCAATGTCCTTCACCACCACACGTTTTTTCTTGTTTTCCAAATTAGAAGGAACCATACTGTAGATGCGCTGAATCTTCAAGCGATTGTGCATCTCCTCATAACGTGCCGCATCCACTCCATAGAGATGATGGATTTCATTCTGAATGGTACGAATGGTTGTGATATTCTTGGTTGCTAAGAATTCATTGACAGCATCAGGCAATCCACCTACCAGGAGATATTTCTTGAACAAATCTAGAAGTTTGTTATGGATAGCTTCCGGCATCGACTCCCTTGCAGCAAACTTCTTGCGAATCGCATCAAGCACCAGTTGTCCGATTCCGTTGGCTATCAGGAACTCTTCAAAGTCTAACGGATACATGTGACGGATAATGATACTGCCTAAAGGAATAGATGATGTTGTCTTAAGCGTAACACCCAGCAACGAACCACTGGCGATATAAGTAAACTTATTATCTTCACGCAGGAACTTAAGCAAAGTAAGCAAATGATCATAGGCTTGAATCTCATCTATAAATACCAAAGTGTTATTCTTTTCCTTCATCCTATCACCTGCCACCGTACTCAAAGCCAAATAGAAATCATCCACCGTCTTAGCGTCAGCAAAAGTCCGGTCTCCAAGCTTATCTGTTTCCATATTCACCTCAATATAGTTGGGAAAAAGCTTCTTTCCGATTTCTCGGATAATGTACGACTTTCCGATTTGGCGTGCACCATCTACAATCAGAATCTTGTCAGATCCTGATTGTAAGTGACTTACGATATATTTTTCTATCTTTCTATACAGCATAATTACACTTTTCTTATGATTTTAACGGTGCAAATATACACTTTTCCTACGGAATAACCAAATAAAAAATACACTTTTCCTACGAATACGGGGATCGAAAACCACACTTTTCTGAAAGAAACAGTTTTTTTAAATAAAAATATGGATTTGTACACACACATCACCCCTTTTTTATTAAAGGAGATTTATGGCAAATTGATAAATATTCACAACATGCTCAATCCTTGTTTTTTTCAGGCTTGAGTATATTTTTTCTTATCTACGCAGAAAGACTGCATACCCATGTTGTAACTTTGCATCCAAAAACAAGAAATATGGATATTTGGAGGTCAAGCGATGCTTACTTCATTAATGAATCGCTAGTACTGTTATAGTACTAGAGCTATGGGTACTCAGCATTGCAATTACCTCCATTTTTCATTACTTGAAGATAGTTTATGGCAACGAAAGATTTGAAGACAAAGGTATAACTTTTTATTTAGAAAATCACTTTTTCTCATTTATTTTTCATACTTTTGCAAAATAAATCGACTAACAATTTAACAATGAAGAATAAAGCATTTATCGGAGCCATTACTGCCTCGCTCGTGCCGGGGCAGGCAGCAATGGCACAAAACAAGGCTGTAAAGGCTACAGCCGACAGACCCAACATCATCTTCATCCTTGCAGATGATCTGGGATATGGTGATCTTTCCTGCTACGGCAGCAAGACTATCAAGACTCCCAACATTGACAAACTGGCTGCTACGGGTACACGATTCAACCAGAGCTATGCCGGTTCAGGAATCAGTTCACCATCAAGATGTGCGCTGATGACTGGTAAGAATACCGGAAACAGCCGTATCCGTGATAATATGTGTACTGCCGGAGGATTGACTGGTTTGAAAATCAACCCGAATGGCGATACGACCATCGTTCGCAGAACAAGTCTGCAACCACAGGACACAACCATCGCTACCGTATTGCACGCTGCCGGATACAAAACCTGTCTTGTCAACAAATGGCATCTGGATGGTTATGATGCAAAATCATCACCTATCTACCGTGGATTTGACGAGTTCCATGGATGGTTGATCAGTACGGTAGAATCCAATTCACCTTACTATTATCCATACAACCGTTTCGACAACGACAAGCTCATCCATATCAAGGCAAATGAGCACGATAAGCACATCAAGCACAACACAGATATTTCGACCGATGATGCCATCAATTTCATCAAGCGAAACAAGAAGAATCCTTTCTTCCTCTATCTGGCTTTTGATGCGCCTCATGAACCCTACATCATTGACAACACCACATGGTATGATGATGAATCCTGGAGCATGAATGACAAGCGCTACGCTTCACTCGTAACTCACATGGATGCGGCAATAGGCAGACTGCTCACCTATCTGGAAAAGAATAATTTGCGCGAGAATACGCTCGTTATCTTTGCATCAGATAATGGTGCTGCCGTTCAGGCACCATTGAAACTGTTCAACTGCAACGCAGGATTCCGCGGTCGCAAGGCACAACTCTACGAAGGTGGTATCCGAGTACCATTCATCGTGAACCAACCAGGAAAAGTACCGGTACAGTCGCTGAACAACATCATCTATTTCCCAGATGTAATGCCTACGCTGGCAGCTCTTACTGGAGGCACCCAATATCTGCCTCAGAACATCAACGGCATGAATATTCTGCCATTGTTCTATGGTAAGCAGATTGATACAGACGACCGAGTTCTTTATTGGGAATTCCCAGGTAAGCAGCGTGCTGCGCGCCACG
>OJKP01000402.1_pt1 | contig 32248 bp, 30 predicted proteins | sample 1596521 | NCBI WGS metagenome assembly OJKP01 (sample SAMEA4350130, study PRJEB24818) | metagenome | biome: human; feature: gut; material: faeces | place: Denmark | collected 2013-09
CACTTTTTCCTTACCATTATGCCTTTATTTCTCCATCAGTGCTTTCGCACCCCTTATCCCGCCCACAAATAGAGCCAAACTAGAGCCATTTGATAAAACAAATGCCGGAAACCCGCATAAATACAGGCTTTCGGCATTTTAATCCGTTATTCAAACTCCTCTTTGCAAAGTTGTTACGTGGTATTTTTTGTTGGCTTTTACGGCAGAAATCTGGGCGTTTTGTCCGTATTGTATCTATTGCGTGAATTTTCGAGGGATTGTATTGTCATTTTGTTGTCACAAACTTCCAAATCAATTATATTCCCACTAATACTTTATCAATAGTAATTCTTTTAAATCTTTTATCATCATTTCATATTTTCTTTTTAAGGAATCAAAATATGTATAGGAATATATCCAAATACTAGCTGCTGCAACAAAAACGAGTAAAAATGTGGCCAAATATATCCAATTTGTAAAATCTATGCCCATCAATCCCATATTTTCAAATGAAATAGCCAGAACACCTGCAAAAGCAGAGAAAATAGTTAAAATAATACCATTACGTCTTTTTTCCTCTTCATTCTTCTTATCTACATACTCTTGATAAATATTTATTAGTTCATTCAACTTTTCTTCTGTCTTTATACCAAATTCTGTAACCAAAACACCTTCCAATATTTCAAGTTTTTTCTTATGAGAATCCACATATTTATCCATATGTTTCTTTTGGTCCTTATTGTCTATCCCCAAAAGCACAAACAATGCAACCACACAAACAATAACACCAATAAAATACCATAATAGTTTGGGAAATAATAATATTGTCAAAATCATTTCTGCACAGGCCGCAAACATTACTACCAAGCATGTGATAACAATCCTTTTAACTTTTGGCTCAAACCTGTCAAATCCTTGTTCCACATCTGGACACTTCTTTTTTTCTTCTTGATATAGTTTTAAAATGTAATACTCCATCCTGTCTCCTCTCCATCGTATATCAGGCGTATTTCTAATGTAACTAAATTCTTATACATATTACTTATTCCACAATTGTCTATTTACCATAAATCGGAACAATAGGAACATTAAACAAATATTCCCTGCAAGAGTAGCACATCCACACGCCGATACAATGTAATACACAACTCCTTTATTTACAACAAGTTCCATTTTTGAGGCTAACACCATCGAAATGCATGATATGATTATGTTTATTATTCCAATACATACCGCAGCATTCAGATAACTTCTCAAGACTCCAAGCTGAGATTTTCCAGCCAATTCCGAATCTTCTTTTCGTTGCATCTTTTTTGCAAGTTCCGAAGATACCAAACTCGAAAATGAGGTCATATAAATTGCTAAAATAATTGATACAACAGTAATGCCGTCTGAAGCAATAACTGCATAATCCACACTAAACAAATACGATATTGCACCCAAAAAAAGCATAACTAACATTAGCATTACTCTATGTTTTTTATACATATCATCACCTTATCTTTTCAAAAAAACACCTTTCCACTTCTTCATTGTCATATCTTTCATCCTCATTTTTCCGAGTTAAAATCTCAATATTTTTTACAACCGAAGAAAAATCAAAACTCTGTTCAATTCCAGAATCATCAACGCCAATAAGAACTATATCTTTGAAATATCCTTGTTCTCTCTTCTGTTTTATATTTTGTATACCATTTCTCAGACTTCCTATTAATGTATTCGGATATTCAATCTGCATAGTTATTTTCTCTGGCATATCTAAGCCCAATTCACTAACCTGTTGCATAAATATGGATTCATTATCAACAACATTCATAATGTTTCGCTGTTGTGTGAACTTAAGCTTCTTTAAATATTTAATCGCATCTTGAAATTCATCAAGCGAAGAATAAACATTTTTTATAATAACATCGGCTTGTAATTCTTCTGAAAGATACTCTTTTATCATACCCTTTTTAGCAATATCACTTATGTAGACCAAATGAGTTTCACTATCAATAATAACAAATAACTGTTTCCTTAATTCTACCTCGTTCTTTTTTCTAGTGTTTTTATGTTGTTTTTCTTTCATTGTATCGAGTACAACCTCTCCATATAATTTAGAATTATCATACTGGCAATACATCCATAAATATCTATTCTCCACATACTTTCGCTCTATTAAGTAAACTTCATTTCTATGCTCATACTTATTTTTTGCACCAAAAACAAGCTTGCTTATATCGTCTCGTGTTATACTTTTATTTTCTACTATCATATGCAATGTTTTGAATATCAATTTAATCACTTCCTTTGCCACATAATCCTTACGCCATCATTCTCTTCTTATCTCCTACATTTTGAATAACAACATATGATTTTTCTACCGCCTCTAACTGCGCCTTTGCAAACTCTGCAATTGGTTCTGCAACTGCTAATGCTAATCTAACCGGAACAGCATTTCCTATCTGTTTATAAACTAAATCCAACTTTGCATTATCGTTTCTACTGCTTGTTCCTCTGCTAAATTCATACCAATCCGGAAATGTCTGAATTCTTGCAATTTCCTTCACTGATAGGCGCCGATTATTTTCTTCCCCATCACTAAAGACATATCTATCCTTGCCAACATGTTCCATAGGTGCTCCTGCTGGATGGATCGGTGCCTGTCTACCGGATGCCTGAATCGTAAAACTTGGTTGTGACCAAAGTTTTTTTCGATTACGCGACATAAAAATAGTAGAGTACGAGCCTGTAAAATAATCTCCCGGATCATCCTCTAAATCACCGATTGCATCACGAAGTGTTACTACTTCTTTCAATCCATCAATGCCATACCCATGTGTAGGTCCCGGATGAACATATTCAAAGTCTATATCATTCCTGACACCAACCAAAATCACTCGTTCTCTTATCTGTGGCACACCATATTCTGCCGAGTTTAAAAGCTTGTGATATATTGTATATCCTGCTGCTGCAAAGTCCTGAACAATTTGCTTGAAAACCTCACCCTTTCCAAGAGTCATCATTCCTTTTACATTCTCAGCCACAAAAATTTTTGGTTTGCTCTGCATCAGGCAACGAATAAAATGCAAGTATAAAAAGTTTCTCTTATCATCAACCAATCTAGGTCCAGCCTCTGAAAAGCCCGGGCAAGGGAAACCGCCTAATACAATATCTGCCTTGGGAAACTCCTTTATTTTTCTTATATCACTCTTGTCCATGTATATATACTTACCTGCATTCTGTGCATAGGTTTCTCTTGCTTCATCAAATATATCGTTTACATAAATCGTATTGAATACATTATTATTGATATTTTCATCAAAGACCTTTTTGTCGGCAAATGCTGCTTCCATAACTTCTTCGCCCATAACTGCTTTTAAGCCTGCTAATTCAAAACCCAAATCCAGACCACCGCATCCCGAAAATAGCGACAGCAGGTTCCACTTATTGGGATCATAGTTAAGCTTATCAAACTCAATCTCTTCACTACAATCTGCAAATGCCTGTCTTTCTTCTTCAATTTTTTTATTTAGAAGTTCTTTTACTTCATCAACTTTATAATCTGGAGCGGGTTTAAATTTACCACGCCCTCTTTCCTCTAAAATAACAGCCATGTTATCACCTCTATACTATTTTATCGGTTCCCGAATTATCCTCATCAATATCATCTGTTGTTCTGATATTTAATTTCCGCATATAATGAATAAGTCTTTCAGCCACCTCATTACCTTTTACTATCAAAGGCTTGTCAAAAACAAGTTCGGGAACTAATCTGTTATCAGGTGCATCCCAATTTACTTGAACTGATAATGGTCTATTCCCATCCCATTTTTCAGCAAAAGTTCTGTAATTCAAAGCCTTACAAGCAAAATAAATATCTGGGTGCATCATTACATATTCTCTTATAGGAATCATTTTATCTATTACATCTTGCGCAGAATACACATTCTCATCCATCAATATGTAGTTAGCGACACCACTATCTCTTATGATCTGCCCACAAACACTCGCATTTTTCTTATCTGGCGAAAGATTACTTCCTGCATAAACATCTACTACCTGTTCATCTGTAAGTAACATTTTCCCAGATAAATCCCCACCACTTTTGTTAAGCAACTCGAATTTCCATCCAAGGGTAATTGAACCCTTTTCAGTTCTTCTAAATCCATTTTTGTAAATCAACATTCTCTCATAAAATTTATCCTGAATAGCTGTAGTCGATTGCTCTATAATATCTATCCAATCTTCACCAAATAATTGTTCTGCACGTTCTGCGCTCATTTTATTTTCAATAAAGTCCGCATTTTCTTTCTTATAGGAAATTTTTATTTCGACTTCATCTTCACAAGATTCTGCCAATATATAAATATCAGTTTTAGGTTCACCTTTATGACATGTTGGTTTTCCAGATAACATTACTATATATCCTTTCCCATTGAAGACAAATTCTGTCCCTTTTGACATAAATTCTAATATTCTTCTTTCCGCAGCACCAAAATCACCCATGGCAAACCTCCTAATACTGTTTTCTGCAAATTTCATCTTTCTCTATATTCACAAATGAATTAATGTGCAATTTCCCAATATCAGTTGCGTTTTTCCTTATAAAATCAAACAGTTCCGAATAATTATCCAAATAATAATACATTTGAGGACATACAAAATTGGGGTTAAACTTACGAAGTGTTTCTAATTCTATTTCCTTCGTCATCTGAAAAGACAACACCGGCATGGCATAAGTATGTCTTGTTAGAAAATCATCGATTCGTTCACACACTTCTTTGTCTGCTTTGTATTGTTCTTTCCATGTGTTAATATCAATTCTCTTACCCAAATGAATCCTTCCAACTATCATTTTTACTGGAGAACTGACATACATATATGCCATTATTTCTTCGTTTGGAAATGTTCTTCTATACTCAAATATCTTACTTCCATCCTTTATTTTATTATACCATTCTGGCTTAAAGCTCAATAATATTGTCCGCATTACAATTTACTTTCTTAAACTTAATATTCAACAAATCAACCTATAAGTTGATTTTACCACATTCAACTTAAGTTCTCCATATTAATTTTCTTTTGTCGATACATCTATTACCACTTAATTAAACTACAAACAGCCCCAACACCCATAACATTTTCCTTGCCTCACTTGCACACGATCCCCTCCTCAGCTCGATTCCGCTTCGCTTCATCTCGCTGTATGTTGTCGCCAAATACATAAATTCAAATACAGCATTCGGCCTATCAGCCGAATGTCTCTATACAACAAAAGAGAGGATACTCACATGCAAGCATGTGTATCCTCTCTTTGTTGTATGACATCTGCTTCGCAGATGCTGTATTTGATTTTATGTGTTTGGCTCGTTATCACTCAAACTCAATCGTTCCAGGCGGTTTACTCGTAAGATCATACATTACACGGTTTACGCCCTTTACTTCATTTATGATTCGTGTCATAACCTTCTGCAGTACTTCGAATGGGATCTCAGAGCAATCAGCAGTCATGAAGTCGCTGGTGTTGACTGCACGGAGTGCGATTGCGTAGTCATAGGTACGCTCGTCGCCCATAACGCCGACACTACGCATGTTGGTCAGTGCTGCGAAATACTGTCCAAGGTTCTTGGCAAGTCCTGCCTTGGCGATCTCCTCGCGGTAGATGTAATCGGCATCCTGTACGATACGCACCTTGTCTGCGGTTACTTCACCGATGATACGGATACCAAGTCCCGGTCCCGGGAATGGCTGACGGTATACCAGATATTCCGGGATGCCAAGTTCCAATCCGGCTTTTCTTACTTCATCCTTGAAAAGCAGGCGGAGTGGTTCGATGATTTCCTTGAAATCAACATGATCCGGAAGTCCACCTACATTGTGGTGGCTCTTGATCACTGCGGACTTTCCAAGTCCGGACTCGATCACGTCCGGGTAAATCGTTCCCTGTACTAAGAAGTCAACCGCGCCAATCTTCTTTGCTTCTTCCTCGAATACACGGATGAACTCCTCGCCGATGATCTTACGCTTTACTTCTGGCTCTGTAACACCGGCTAATTTCTTATAATATCGCTCCTGTGCATTAACACGGATAAAGTTCAGCTCGTATGGACCATCCGGGCCAAATACTGCCTCAACCTCATCGCCCTCGTTTTTACGAAGTAAGCCGTGGTCAACGAATACACAGGTAAGCTGCTTTCCTACTGCTTTTGAGAGAAGGACGGCTGCTACGGAGGAATCTACACCACCGGACAGAGCACATAATACCTTTCCGTCTCCAACCTTCTCACGGATCTCACGGATTGTTGTCTCAACAAATGAATCCATCTTCCAGTCGCCAGAGCATCCACAAACGTTATACACGAAGTTGGACAGCATCTTCTGTCCTTCCTCGGTATGCATAACCTCTGGATGGAACTGTGTCGCATACAGCTTGCGCTCCGGACACTCCATTGCTGCTACCGGGCAGACCGGTGTCTTCGCAACAACCTTGAATCCCTCCGGTGCCTTTGAGATATAATCCGTGTGGCTCATCCAGCAGATTGTCTGTGGCTTTACACCCTGGAAGATAGCACTGCTGTTATCTACTTCCACCTCGGTTCTTCCATACTCGCTGACCGGTGCAGTTTCAACTGTACCTCCAAGCATATATGCCATCAACTGTGAACCATAGCAGATTCCAAGAATTGGTATTCCTAATTCAAATATTTCCTTCTGATAGCGTGGTGAATCCTCGCCATACACGCTATTTGGGCCACCCGTGAAAATGATTCCCTTTGGATTCATTTCCTTGATCTTGTCAAGCGACAAGGTGTACGGATGTACCTCTGCATACACATTACATTCACGGACACGACGTGCAATCAACTGGTTGTACTGACCACCAAAATCAAGCACGATAATCATTTCCTTATTCATGTGCGTCTCCCTTCTTCTCTTAATTTATTGTTATATTCTATAAGAAAATAAGCAAGAGTCCTATCTTTCGATAAAACCCCTGCTTATTATACTAATTATTTAGCATCTCTGCAATAACTTCCTGCGCTTTTTGTAACTGCGTATCATCTGCACGGTCAATATTGACAGCCGATGTCTGTCCATCTGGAAGTTCTACCTCATAATCTGGTGTAATGCCCTTCTTATGAATATCGTTTCCATTTGGTGTAAAATACTTTGCAACCGTAAGCTTCACAGCAGTTCCATCGGAAAGCGGTATGACTGACTGAACGATACCCTTACCAAATGTCGTTGTACCAACCAGCTTCGCCTTACCGGAATCCTGCATTGCTCCGGAGAAAATCTCAGATGCACTGGCACTGTTGCCATTTACAAGTACAACCAATGGAATATCTACGCTGTGCTTTCCCGTATCTTTGTACTCACCAAGCACATTTCCATCACGATCCTTCGTAGATACGATAACACCATCGTCCATGATATAATCGCACATATCAACAACGGCTGTCAGAAGTCCACCCGGATTATCACGCAGATCAATAATTGCTGCCTTGGCACCATTTGCCTGCACCTCATCGATAGCATCTTCAAATTCCTGTGCTGTATTGTCGTTGAACTGTGTAACTGCGATATAACCAACCTGATCATCCAGCATCTCGCTTTCTACCGTGTAATTCTCCACCGTACGACGCTCTACATCAAACTCCAGATAATCGGATTCGCCCTGACGGTAAATCTTCAGATGTGCCTTCGTTCCTTCTTCGCCACGGATCATATCTACTACCACAGAAAGCTCCTGATCGGTAATCTCCGTGTCATCTACCTGAACTAAAATATCGCCTGCCTTCAGTCCAGCCTGCTCAGCCGGGCTGTTCTTGATCGGACGTACGATTTCGACACGCATATCGGAATTCATCGTCACAACTGCACCGATACCTACATATTCACCCGAAGTATCTTCCTGCAGTTCTGCATACTCTTCCTTTGTATAATAGACAGAGTACGGATCATCCAGACCATCCATGATTCCGTCATACAACGCTTCTTCCTGCTTATCACGGTCAACATCGAAATAATAATACTTGTCAATCAGGGAATTGATCTCATCGACCTTCTTTGCAACCGAACTGTCCTGCCACAGATCCGATGCAACTACTGGTTCTGACGTATCTGCCTGTGTTGCATCCGAATCCGTCTGTACATCAATGGATTCCCGTGTATTCTTCTTTGACTCTGTCTGATTTCCACAACCGATACATGCAACAGATAACGCGGTTGCCAACGCCAAAGCCCATAGTTTTTTCATGTTCTTTTTCACGTCTACTTTTACTCTCCTTTAACCTTGCGCTTTCATCTTATTGTAAATACGGCCATGGATCAACATAGCTGCCATTGATTCTTAATCCAAGATGGCAATGTGGACCTGTCGAATTTCCGGTACTTCCCGCAAGCGCAATGACCTGTCCACGCGATACCGTCTGTCCCACACTGACACACAAGCTTGAATTATGCATATATGTAGTTGACATAGACGAACTGTGTGCAACCGTTACATAATTACCCATCGAGCTTGAATAAGACGCCGCAATTACCGTTCCAGCCTCGCATGCTACAATCGGTGTTCCTGTCGGACATCCAATATCCAATCCCTGATGATATCTCGAACCAATACCTCCAGGACTCTCTCTCGGTCCAAATCTGGAAGTAACCGTTCCTCCAGTTGATACTGGCCACTGCAGGCTTCCACCTGTATATGTGATATTTACATCTGTCGGTGCCGTTGTTGTGCTTCCTGCAGCTGCTGCCGCGGCCGCTGCGGCTGCCTGCTGCTGTCTATATGCTTCCTCTGCGGCTGCGATTGCCTGATTGGTTGCCTCGATATCCTGCTCCAGCTCTGCAATCGTTGCCTCGTAATCACCGATGGATGATTCGTAGTTTGCTACCTGTACCTGCTTACCCTCGATCATAACCTCGACAGCAGCCTTGTTGTCTTCCACTTCCAGTTTGATATCCTCAACATCCTTCAGATCTTTTTCCAGACCGGCCTTTGTATCTGCGATCGTCTGTCGTGTCTCTACCAGATCATCAAACATATTCTTATCGTAAGAATAAATCTGATCTGCATATTCTGCCTGATTTACGATATCAGAGATATCAGAGGTAGAAAACAGGACATCCAGATACGATGGATTACCATTTTCGTATGAGTATTTGATTCGCTCTTTCATCGCCTCATACTGTTCCTGTTCCTTCTCCTGTGCAGCCGTAAGCTCGGTCTGCTTCGTCTCAATATCGGCTTCGAGCTGAGTCTGCTGCGCCTCCAGATCCGTAATTTCATTTGTATATTCCGTTACCTGCGCATCCAGTTCTGCAATCGCATCCAGAATCGAATTCTGTTCTTTCTCCAACTGGGCGAGAACGGCTTCTGCTTCTTCCTTCTTGCTTTCCTTCTGATCTTTCTGATCCTTCAGGTCCGAAATACTCGTCGCATTTACCGTCATACTCATGCTTCCAGCCACAGCAAATGCAATGATTGCTCTCACAAGCTTTTTACACTTCATATGCTTCCCTCCTAAACTTTCAAATGTTTCCGTGTTGTCAATAAACTACCAATCAAACCAAGTCCGATACCAATACCCGCAGATAATGGAATCAGAACTGCAAATATCTCCTTTGCCGGTACAAATGCAAATAAGCTCTGTACAACGGAGAACCGGCCGATGATGTACTGAACCACTGTATCATACATATAGTAGATCAAGATCAATGGAATCAATGATCCCACAAGTCCAATCACAACACCCTCTACAATGAATGGCGCACGTACGAAGAAGTTTGTCGCACCAATCAGCTTCATGATACCAATTTCTTCCTTACGCACAGTAATACCGATTGTAATCGTATTACTGATCAGGAAGATCGATACGAGCAACAGGATCACAATAATTCCGATGGATGCATAGCTGACAACGCTGTTCAGTGCTGCCACACCGTCTGCAGTTACCTCGGAGCTAAGTACCTTACGTACACCGGTCAATCCCTTTAAGTACTGTACAAATTCTGCCTGATTTGACAGATCCTTCAATGTGATCTTATATGATGCACTGTTCTTCAATGGGTTGTCCCCCTGGAATGCATCAATCGCTGCCTGCGGATCATCAAACTTCTCTTCTGCATACTGCTTCCATGCCTCATCTGCGGAAATGAAATCCAGTGTATTGACCTCATCACGCAGTCGAATCTGCTGACCGATCATCGTGATATTCTCATCTGTTACACCTTCATCAAAGAATACAGAGATCGTAACTGTATTCTCCAGATCCGTCATTGCTGTACGGAAATTCACGATCACACAATAAAATAAACCAAATAAGAACAGACAGGAAACAATTGTTCCGATTGATGCCAATGAGAACAAAAGGTTTCGTTTAATATTTTTAATACCCTGTCTGATACTATACATGAATGAACTAATCCTCATCGATATACCCACCTTTTTGCTCATCGCTGATTATTTCGCCATGCTTCAACGTGATTACACGTTTCTTCATCATATTGACGATCTCTTTGTTATGCGTTACAACGACAACCGTTGTTCCTTTCTTGTTGACATCCTCCAGAAGGCGCATAATCTCCCATGAATTTTTCGGGTCCAAGTTACCAGTCGGCTCATCCGCAAGCAGGATCTCTGGCTTATTTACCAGTGCTCTCGCAAGTGCAACTCTCTGCTGCTCACCACCGGACAACTGCTTTGGAAATGACTTATATTTATCTGCAAGTCCAACCAATGTCAACATCGCTGGTACCTGCCGGCGAATGTAGCGGCTTGGCGTCTCAATGACACGTTGCGCAAATGCAACATTCTCATATACCGTACGATCCTTGAGCAACCGGAAGTTCTGGAATACAACACCGATCTTACGACGGATCTTCGGAATATTTTTTCTCTTTAATTTACTGTAATCTGTGTCTGCAACCTTGATCTTTCCAGAGGTTGGATCTAACTCCTTTAACAACAGCTTAATCAGCGTCGTCTTACCAGATCCAGAAGAACCTACGATAAACACAAACTCGCCTTTTTCTATCTTCAAACTTACATCGTTCAAGGCATACGTCTTACTCGCCGGATACCTCATCTTCACGTGACTCAGTTCTAACATCTTATTATCTCCTTTTGAGCGTATCTTTTAATACTCTAACGATTCCATGTACTTCATATATTTCACAACCATAAGAGCAATCTTGAAGGTAATGGCATCCTCGAATACCCGGAGGTCAAGTCCGGTACTCTTCTGAAGCTTATCCAGACGGTAAACCAAAGTATTACGGTGAATGTAAAGCTGACGGGATGTCTCAGATACATTCAGGCTGTTCTCGAAGAACTTGTTGATTGTTGTCAATGTCTCCTCGTCGAACTCGTCTGGTGATTTACCATCAAAAATCTCCTTGATAAACATCTTGCAAAGTGGAAGTGGCAACTGATAGATCAATCGACCGATTCCAAGATTGCTGTATGCGATAATCTTTCTGTCGCTGTAAAAGATCTTCCCTACGTCCAGTGCAAGCTTTGCTTCCTTATAAGAACGGGACACTTCTTTGATTTCGTTGACGATTGTACCGTATGCAACATTGACCGATGACATGGCTTCTGTATTCAGCATATCCACAATTACTTTTGCCGTCTTGCGCATGTCCTCGTAAGTCTCACTCGGCTTTATTTCCTTGACAAGAATAATATTCTTCTCGTCAACTGCCGTAATGAAATCCTTTGTCTTGCTGGAGAACAAGGTTCTGACTGTCTCCAATGCATTGGTATCCTTCTCCGTCTTTGTCTCGATAATAAACACGATACGTTTTACATCTGTCTCAATGTGCAGCTTCTTCGCACGGTTGTAAATATCCACCAAAAGCAGGTTGTCAAGCAACAGGTTCTTGATAAAGTTGTCCTTATCAAAACGCTCCTTATATGCCACCAGAAGATTCTGAATCTGGAAAGTTGCCATCTTTCCGATCATATAGACATCCTCGGCATCCCCTTTTGCCAGTATGACATATTCCAGTTCATTCTCATCATACACCTTAAAAAACTGGAAGCCACGAATCACCTGACTGTCCGCTGCTGATTCAGAGAATTTCACAACCTCATCCTCATACTCTTCCATTCCGCGCATAGTTGTCGCAAGTATCTTACCTTCGGTATCCATCACACAGAGTTCTACACGTGTAATTGACTTAATTCCAGTAACCGTATCCTGCAGTATCTGATTCGAAATCATTCGTCCACCCCTATTCTTTGTTGTGAATTTTTAAAAATTCTGTAACAAAATTGTAACATTTATATATTCTTCTGTCAATGTCAAATACTTTCCAATTATTCGACATTGCCTATACTCATACAAAGTACATTCTACACGAAAAATGCAAAAAAAAAAAGAGGAAACGCATAATTTTTATGCATTTCCTCTGAAAAATCACACTTTGTTCAAATTTTAGAACCAAGCACCTGACTAGTTGATGATGATCTCCTCTGTCTCCTTATCGAAGATGTGGATCTTGCTCAGGTCAAATGCGAACTGAACTGTATCACCAGGTCTTGCTGTTGTACGTGCATTTACTCTTGCTGTGATATCGAACTGATCGATTGTGAAGTACAGATATACTTCAGCACCAAGCATTTCGTAAATATTGATTCTTGCATCGATAACACTCTCAGGTGAAGACTCGATGAAGAGCTGCTCATCATGAATATCCTCTGGACGGATACCAAGAACAACTTCCTTATCAAGGAAATCACCGCTGATAAGCTTCTGAGCCTTAGCATCAGGAACCTTGATTGAGTGAGAACCGAACATAAGTAATACGTCTGCTCCAGACTTAACAACCTTACAATCGATGAAGTTCATAGGTGGCATACCCATGAATCCAGCTACGAACAGGTTGCATGGCTTGTCATACAGATTCTGAGGTGTATCAACCTGCTGGATGATACCATCCTTCATAACTACGATTCTTGTACCAAGAGTCATAGCCTCTGTCTGGTCATGTGTTACGTAAATGATAGTTGTCTGCAGTCTCTGGTGAAGCTTAGAGATCTCAACACGCATCTGAACACGAAGCTTAGCATCCAAGTTTGAAAGAGGCTCGTCCATAAGGAATACCTTAGGCTCACGAACGATTGCACGTCCCATAGCCACACGCTGTCTCTGACCACCTGACAAAGCCTTTGGCTTTCTGTCAAGCAGATGCTCGATATCAAGAATCTTAGCAGCCTCATGTACCTGCTTATCAATCTTCTCCTTTGGTACCTTTCTAAGCTTCAGACCGAATGCCATGTTATCATAAACTGACATATGTGGGTACAAAGCGTAGTTCTGGAATACCATCGCAATATCTCTGTCCTTAGGCTCTACATCGTTAACCATCTTGTCACCGATCCAAAGCTCACCGGAACTGATATCCTCAAGACCTGCGATCATACGAAGTGTTGTTGACTTACCACATCCTGAAGGTCCAACGAAGATGATGAACTCTTTATCTTCAATATCCAAGTTGAAGTCCTTTACAGCGTTGAAGCCATTTGGATAAATTTTATAAACATTCTTAAGTTGTAAACTAGCCATTTTGATTTTTCCTCCTTAGATTTTAGCTATAATCATCTGACTCATGATGTTTGTATGATACACCAAATGACCCGAAGTTGCCATATTACTATTCAACAAATAAGGCTGAAAAATATTGTGTAATTTGTATATGAAAAATTTTTTCATGATTTTTTTGTGGATTTTTCACAAACTTTACCGAATTCTGACTAGCTATATTTTGTGAAACCTTCACCATAAGCCTCCCGAATATCCCCCACAAAACAGATTGCCCGGTCATCCAGCTCATAAATTTTCCGCTTGACATTTACCATTTCTTTTGAACTAAGTGCACAGAGCAGCATCTGCTTCGGGCAGCCGGTATATCCACCCTGTGCTGGAACCCGCGTAACGCCCCGTCCCAGTTGTCCGGTAATGTATTCCGCAAGTGCTTTTTCTTCATTCGAAATAATATACATAAGTTTTGCATGGTTTGGTCCCTCCAGCACCAGATCAGAGACCTTTGTCATGACAAACAGGACAATCAGTGCATAAATTCCATTGCGAAGCCCAAACACACCGATTCCGAACAGAATAATGATGCCATCCACGATTGCCATCAGCTTTGGAACGGATACATGCGGAATACGCCGATTGATGATCTGTGCTGTCATATCCGCACCACCCGAGGACGCATTTTGCAGGAAGATCAAACCAAGTCCGCCACCCATGATCACGCCGCCACACAGCCCATCTACCAGTACATCACCTGTCAGAAGCGGCAGTGGACGGATCAATCCGAGAAACACAGACAGACACACCGTCGCATAGACTGTCCGGTAAAATATCAGCTTCCCAAGTACCTTATATCCTATGATAAACAACGGAATATTGACCGCCGCATTAACCAGCCACAGTGGGATATGAAACAAATGCTCCAGTAAGATTGCCAGTCCGGTCACACCTCCAGTTACCAGTTCCAGCGGATTAAAATAGACAACGACCGAGAAAGCCATCAAAAATGCCCCCACAGTCATCAGACCATACCTCTTTGCAATCATCACACAAACCTCCATACGAAAAAAGACTCCATACTAACCTCTAGTATGGAGTCCGCCATTGATTTTTATTCGCTTTTAATGATTGCTGTCAGATGCACCGATAATGATCACGACATCGTAACCGTCTGTGGATTCTGTCACATTGCTTGTCACAGTTCCAACTTCATAGCTGGCATTTGCAAAATACTGTACCAGTTCTTTGCCCACGCCATCTTCTCTTGCTACAATCTTTGTATCAGCGAGTGCTTCTGTGTAATCCGATGCATTTGTGTTTGCATATCCATTTGCATTTAATGTATCACACCAGCGTCCTGCAAGTCCAGCAATATCGGTACTGTTCAGCACCAGGATCTTCCTATCCGTTGCACTGACTGTCTCAGCCTCCTGTGCAGCTTCGGTTGTCTCAGCCTCTGTGGATGGTGTGATCTGAAGATCATCCACCTGAGAATCCGTCAATGCATTCTCATCGAGGGTTGTCGCAGGCGTATCCTTCGCTGTGTTCCCCTTTAATGCCTGCATTACAAAAAATGCGCCAAATGCCACAATGGCAAGTCCTAATATAATAACGGCTGCGCGAAGCAACATTGAAAAGAACAATCCTGCTGCCGTCTGCTGTTTTTTTCCACTCATAATTTTCTCCTATCTACGTCATACGTTGTTTCCATCTTTTTCTATTCGTATCTACCGTCGCTCATTCTAGTCTTTTTTTCAATACATTTTTCAAGTATAGCAAATGTTGTTGTTTTTTTCAACCATTTATAGCATAATCGTAGTATGGATTTTTTGTGAAAAAGTTGCATCCTGCTATAGATATTTCAAGAATAACAAGGAGGTCCCAATCCCATGAAAACAGCTCTTATTACCGGTGCTTCCCGCGGAATCGGCGAAGCCACCGCCTATCAGTTAGCAAAAGAATACGACTGTGTTGCCATTATGAGCCGGAATACCGACGGAAAATTAAATGCCGTCGCGAATCAGATTCACACCACTACCAATTGCGAATGCATTCCATTTACCGGAGATGTGTCTGACTTTGCATTTGTCGAAGATTGCGTCCGGTCACTTGCCACATCCGGCCATCCGGTCGATACACTCGTCAACAACGCAGGCATCTCGCTCGTCGGGCTTTTTCAGGACATGACACCGGAGGAATTCGATTGCATCCTGCGCATCAATGTGACATCCGTCTACAACACCTGTCATGCTGTCATTCCGGATATGGTACGGAATCAGCGGGGACGTATCCTGAACATCTCCTCGGTCTGGGGACTCGTCGGTGCCTCCTGTGAAGTTGCCTATTCGGCAACGAAGGGCGCCATCAACAGCCTGACGATGGCACTTGCAAAGGAACTTGCCCCAAGCCATATCGCGGTCAATGCGATTGCTTTCGGTGCCGTGGACACGACCATGAACGGTCATCTGTCTGTCGAAGAGAAGAAGACGCTCTGCGAGGAAATCCCGGCAGAAAAAATGGCGGCTCCCGAAGAAGCCGCCGTCTGTATCTCTCATATTTTGGCAATGCCGGATTATATGACCGGCGAAATATTGAAATTCGATGGTGGCTGGATCTAGCCACCATTTTTCTTTCCCGATTTCTTTTCTGGATTTATTATGAATCCTTCTTACGCAGGTTTTTGATTGCTGTTGTAAGCTTGATCGGATTTCCGTAACGCAATGTCGAACTCCGGAAGATCTTACCGCCGATCACACCCATAAGTGCAACGGAAATATACAGAATTACCGCAGATACGATGATCTCCCATGTCTGTACATGTCCCATCGCCACACGTGCAAACATGGCGCTGTAAGAGCTAAACGGCAGGAAGGAACAGACTTTCATCGGTACGCCGTCCACCTTGTCAAGCTGAAGCAGCACAACAAAATATACAATCATGATAATCATCTGTGCCGATCCGGCGGACTTATTCAGATCCTCAATCTTTGACACCAATGCCCCGAGCGCACCGTATAGGAACGCATAAAATAGGAATCCGCCAATACCGAATACTGCAAATACAACCAATACATTGGCTGGGATATCCAGGAACATGCCAAGGTCAATGCCCCAGAAATCTTTATTGTACTGGTACGAACCAAGCAGACAGACAGCAATGATTCCGACCTGAAATACCGTTGCCACGGCACCTGCAAATACTTTGCCGAACAACAGCGCCGTTGAATCGGTACTGGTAACCAGAATCTCGATGGAACGGTTGCTCTTCTCATTTGTAACAGAGGACGCAATACTCATGCCATACATGATGATGAGCATAAATATCAGGATTACCAGCACATAGCAGTACCAGAAATTCTGTGTACTGTCCTTGCCAAGCACATACTCGTCATGGGTAATCTCCTTATAGGATGCCTCCATGAATTCATTCAGATCCAGATCATGCTTCTCACAGTAATCCAGTTTGACAAGCATCCCCAGATAGCTGTCAAAGACGGCCGCATCGGAATTATCCATGCTCTTGTTATATACATAATAATCGTAGTCTGACAGCGAATGAACCGCGAATCCGGCGGCTGCTTCTTCCTCTTCAACCGCTTTTTTCAAAGCATCCTCACTGTCAAAGCTGACCAGATTTATTCCTGTTTCCATAGACCCCCATACCGAGCCATCCACGTCAATGATCAAAATTCCATCCGGATCGTAGACCCCGTATGTATGCTCTGCATCCGCCTCTGCGGAAGAATCCTCCTTTGAAGCGCTGTCCTGAACGGTAGAATCCTTCTTATCTCCCGTAATTGCATCCTTGACACGCGGAACAAACATGATGCCCGCTGCCAAAACAGCAATCAGGATTGTAGATATCACGTATGACTTGCTCTTAAAATAGTTGTCCAGCTCAAACTTTAATATCGTGAAAAACTGTTTCATGTTATACCGCCTCCTTTGCTGCTTCTGTGTCCGGTTCTTCATCCCCGACACAAGAGATAAAGATATCATTCAAGGATGGCTCATAGGCTCCAAACTGGTGAATTTCAACACCTGTCTGTTTACAAATATCAAGGATCTGCCACATATCAGCCTGGGTTTTCAGTTCAAGCACCACGTACTTTTTAGCCACACGCTCAACAGCCGCATAAGAAGACAACTTCTCCCTGCAGATATCAGCCAGCTCCTGCGGGCTGTAATTATCCGCCGATATCGTCTTTCTGCCACGTCCGTACGTATCCTTGATATCATCAAGATGTCCGGCTAATACGACGTCGCCATGATTGATAATCGCGATATCCTCGCAGAATTCTTCCACATAGCTCATCTGATGGCTGGAGAAAATAACGATGCGGCCTTCACGGATCAATTCCCGGATGACGTCCTTTAACACCTGTGCATTGACCGGATCTAACCCGGAAAACGGCTCGTCTAATATTACCAGTTGTGGCTCACCGACCAGAGTTGCCGCAAGCTGTACCTTCTGCTGGTTTCCTTTTGATAATGTCTCTAAATTCCGGTCAATATATTCGGATACATGAAGACGCTCCAGCCATTTCACAGTGCTCTCATTCGCCTGTTTCTTATTCATGCCCCGGAGCATAGCCAGATACACCATCTGGTCACGTACTTTCTTCTTCGGATAAAGTCCCCGTTCCTCCGGCAGATATCCAACCTGGCTTGCCGTCGGACGAAATATTTCTCCATCAAGCATAATCTCACCGGAATTCGCATGGAATACATCCATGATAATCCGGATCGTCGTCGTCTTACCTGCACCATTTCGACCAAGCAGCCCGAGCGCCCGTCCGCTCTCCACCGCGAAGCTGACCCCATGCAGGATTTCTTTTTCCCCGAAGCTTTTTCTTATATCTTTTAATTCGAGCTTCATAACCTCTTCCTTCTTTCCTGTCTACCGATTTTGTTATTCCCGCTTACCGCGTATTATACAAATCCAAAAATCTGTATAAAAATAACATGTCCCCAATATAGCAGAATTAATTGTCGTTTACAACTATCTGCCCCTGCATTTCATCTGTCCGCCAGATAAAATACAGGTCTATTGAAAACATGTTATGATCCGTCACCATGTATCCGCATGATGACCGGCATGCACATCCGTGCATATCTTTCTATTATTATCAACTGTTATGGCAGTGCATACTTCTGTTCATATGCGCGGTACTGTTCGTCGTACCACTTCGCATCCTGCTCTTTCACTTCTTTGCGGTGCTCATGTGCATCGAGTTCATCATCCTCCACCTGGATTACGCAGGTAGCAATATTCGAGCAGTGATCGGAGATACGCTCGTAAGTATCCGAGATATCTGACAGACTAAGTCCAAGCTCAATCGTACATTTGCCTTTGCGGAGACGCTTGACATGACGTTTCTTGAGTTCTTTGTTCATATCGTCCATCAATTCTTCCAAAGGCTGTACAAGCGCTGCCTTATAACGGTCATTTTGCTCAAATGCATCGACTGTCATTGTCAGGATATCTTTCAATGCCTTGCTGTAGACAGCAAGCTCATCCATCGCCTTCTTCGAGAAAATCAGTTCTTTCTTATGCATCTGTTCCACTGCCAACAGTATATTCACCGCCAGATCCGAGATACGCTCAATATCTCCCAGCGAATGAAGCATCAGTGACAGGCGGTGTCCATCTTCCTTCGAAAGATCTTTCGTGGAGAGCCGGAGCAGATATGTGCCAAGCTGATCCTCGTATTTGTCGACGGTATCTTCTTCCTTGCGGATCCGTTCCGCTATTTCCTCGTCGTATGCGGTAAGCAATCCGACTGCACGTCCAACAGATTTCATGGAGAGCTCTGCCATCTCAGAAGCTACCTTCCGACACTGCATGATTGCGAAACCAGGTCTCTCTAAGAATACAGGATCCAAAAGCTGCAGTACCTTGTCATGCTTGCTAAGCTCATCCTCTTCCTCGTCGTCATCCTTGATGGTCTTGACAGCAAGAAACTCCAGGAATCCGGAAAGCGGAAGCAGCACAATCGTTGCGGCAATATTAAAGATCGAATGGATCGTTGCAATTCCTACCTCATTTGCCGCCTGCGGCAGGAATGCATAATGTACAAATGCATTGGAGATATAAAATACTAACATGAATACAACCGTTCCGATTACATTAAAGTAAAAATGAACCGCTGCCGCGCGTTTTGCATCCTTACTTGCTCCCACACTTGAGATCATCGCAGTCGTACAGCTGCCGATATTCTGTCCCATAATGATAGGGAGAGCAAGTGCATAGGAGACAGCGCCCGTGGAACAAAGTGCCTGCAAAATACCTACGGACACAGAGGAAGACTGCATGATTGTCGTCAATACAAAACCTGCAATAACTCCGAGAAGCGGATTCTCAAACTTCGTCAGAATCTGTGTGAACTGCGGAACATCCTTAAGCGGTTCCACTGCCGAACTCATTGCGGTCATACCATACATCAGAATCGCAAAACCAAGTAAGATCGTTCCGATGTTATGTTTCTTCTCACTCTTGCAAAATACAACTAAAATCGCTCCAATCACAGCCAGAATCGGCGTAAAAGAGGTCGGCTTCAGCATCTGAAGGAAGAAGCTTCCTCCGTCAATACCGGACAGTGACAGCAGCCACGAGGTTGCCGTTGTACCGATATTCGCGCCCATGATAATACCGACTGCCTGATTGAGCTTCATGATACCGGAGTTAACAAAACCAACGACCATAACCGTCGTCGCTCCGGATGACTGGATGACTGCCGTTACACCTGCGCCAAGCAACACAGCAGACCACTTATTGGAGGTAAGGCGTTCGAGAACCTTTTCCAGCTTACCACCTGACATCTTCGCTAATGCGTCTCCCATTATATGCATACCGTACAGAAACAATGCGAGACCACCAACCATGGATAGAACGTCAAAAATATCCATCTTTTTCTCCTATTCTCTTTATTGACATTTTATAAGCCGGTCTGCTGGATTTTACCCAAAATTCACCTAATTTTTACAGTTTCCGGTCTTTAACAATAATACAACCTTGAAGAGGTCTCCGTCAATCATTATTTCCACTTTGCCGTTCTGTAATTCCATCAGGCTCTGCGCAATGGATAGTCCGAGTCCATTGCCCTCTGTATTTCTTGAACGGTCGCCACGGACAAACCGTTCCTTTAATTCATCGCCAGAGATGTTGAGTGGTTCCTTCGAAATGTTCTTGAAGGTCACTGTGATCTCTCCCGGTTCTGCCTCGTCAATATCGATGTATACCCGGCTGTTTGGCTGGGCGTACTTGATGATATTTCCGATCAGATTGTCGAACACGCGCCACAGATGTCTGCCATCTGCCATGACATGGCAGTCTGCCTGCGCACCATATTTCTTCGTCAGATAATTCGTCACTACCGGTTGCAGCTTACATGCCGCAAGCCGCTCTTCGAATTCTCCGAGCGCCTGTTCTAAAAGCATTTCCACGTCGGTCGGTTCCATATGCACTTCCAGATTACCCGTAGACGCCTTGCTCGCTTCGATCAGATCCTCGATCAGCTTCTTGAGCCTTGCAGACTGTCGCTGCAGCACCCCCAGATATTCTGCTTCCTTGTCACTTAAATCGCCCTCCTTGGAGAGGATATCCACGTAATTGATAATAGACGTAAGCGGTGTCTTGATATCATGGGAAACGTTCGTGATAAGCTCCGTCTTCATCCGCTCGCTCTTCATCCGCTCTGCCACTGCCACGCGCACGCTGTCCTGAATACAGTTTAATGTCTCGCCATGTGCCGCAAATTCCGGCAGCATATGTGTCGTGTCGATCTTATAATCGGTCTCGCCGTCCGCAATCTTCTTCGCACCATCCTTCAGCCGATACATCTGCACGATCACGCGGATCAGGAATACTGCAAGCAAAGCCGCGCATACCAGATCCAGCACGATTGCCAGTCCGGCAGAACCACTTGCAGCCACGAGAATAAACCGGAGCAGTGCGATTCCTGCCAATCCGCCAATCCATTTCCAATAGAGGTTAAAATGTCTTCCAAGGAAACGGAATAAATCCCGAAGCTTGCCAAACACCCATTTTACAAGCCGCACAAGCAGTTTACAAAGCCGCCAGATCAATGTGTTTGCAAACATTGCCCAGCCGGAAGCCTTCAGTCTGGTTGATGTCGTCATCAGAAGCGGTGGAATCAGAAACGCCACAACCGCCGTACAGATGGATGCTAGGAAGATTTCATCCCGTGTGGAATAGCTATAATACAGAAGCAAATTATTTACACTAACAACAAGTACAATTGCAGCTCCCAGAAATATATCATATGGTATCCGGTCAAATGCATTGCAGGTAATTGTCTCCTGTCCTTTCCTGTGTCCGGACGCCGCAATTAAGAATCCACCCATAACAAGAATCATAATCAGCGAAATCGCAAGTACATAAGGTGCCATATTTACAATTGGCTTGCAATAACGAAGCACGATGGAATTCGCATAGAGATCTCTGGCTGTCATGTTTGATTTCACATACGCATACATCGTATAGGAAACCGGTGTAGAAATCTCAAGTTCCTGTGTGACTGTTCCATCGTTTCTATACGAGATGTCCATGTATTGGATATCGCCATCTCCTAATTTCTTAATCGCGCTCTCCAATGCCTTTGTGTATCCTTCATCATTGGAAAGATAATAAACAAAATCCGTATTCACCAAATAAATATATGGATTCGAACTGTCATCGTCATAACTGATACCAAGATCGTCAAACGAAATAGTGCTCCAATCCCAATACATATCCTGTATCGTACTTGGGACCTGTAATTCCGAAGAAAAAACATCCGCATCTTCCTCATATGCAGCCCTGTCATCATAGCTGTACTCATCCGGCACATAATTTTCTTTCCAGAACTTAATAATATCCGGCAGCGATAATTTATAACTGAAGCTGGTTGATCCTTCAAGCAGTTGTGTCTGCTGTGACAACACTTCATGGAACTGATAATCCTTCGACTCATAATTTTCAAGTGTTGGATATTTCTTTGTATCCTCCGGCACGATCTTGAAGAAGAAGTTACTGTTTTCCTCTGCAAAATAATCCTTATAATACCAGACTGTGTGATTCTCCTGTCCCTCTGCTTCACCTTGCAGATATGCCTGATAATAATCCCTTGCCCGGCTTGCGGAATCATCTACCATCCGGCTCATAAACTCGTCGTAGATGGCTTCTCCCTGTACCCTGCGGGTTGTACCATAGGAAAATGCCATTGACACGACGACACCGGAAACTACAGTTGCAAGAATTGATACCGAAAGCAGGATTGCAGCAACCACCTTTGCCACTGCACTTTTCTTTAATTTCTCCATTTTATCATTCCTTCCCAAACATATACCCTTGTCCCCAGACTACCTTGATGTAGCGTGGTTCCGAAGGGTCTGCCTCGATTTTCTCACGCAAGTGGCGAATATGTACCGCAACGGTGCCCTCCTGTCCGAACGGTGCATCCTCCCAGACTGCACGGTAAATATCCTTCGGTGCATAGACTGTATTCGGATGTTCCATCAGGAATTTTAAGATTGCATATTCCGTCTTAGTCAGATTCACAGGTTCTCCATCAATCATAACCTTCTTCGCCCTGTCATCCAGACACACTCCGCCGATCTCGAGCGTATCTGTCTCCTGCTTCTTCGGGACATTTCCGCCAAGCATCATGTAACGACGCAGCTGTGCCTTTACTCTTGCGATCATAACAACCGGGTTAAATGGTTTGGTAATATAGTCGTCGGCGCCAACCGACAAACCAAGGATCTTATCTGTATCTTCACTTTTCGCTGTAAGCAGGATGACCGGAACATTGGACGTCTTACGGATCTCGTTCATCGCTGTGATACCATCCATCACCGGCATCATGATGTCCATCAGTACAAGCTGCACATCACCGGTTTTCAGCTTCTCACATGCCTCCTGTCCGTTGTACGCTTTCGTCACCTGGTACCCTTCTGCAGACAGGTAAATACCAAGTGCCTCCACGATATCCTTCTCATCATCACAGACTAAAATGTTATACATATTGTTCTCCTCTTCCCAATCGGTAATCTCCGACCATACAGGTATCCCTGTTGTTATGATACCTGTATTATCGCAAAATGACTTTTAAGATACTAGATTTCATATATTTAAGATTTTATTAAGAACGTTACATTTCTTTTCGATCCTGCAATACTGGAAATGCCTTGCGGATCTTTGCCACATCGTTTTGTATGTCATATACGAGCAGTTTTTCTTCCTTACAAAGTGCATCCGTAAGTCGGATTTTCTTTGTCGGCACAAGCAGGCTACCATCCGGGGCATACACGCCCGAATCCCCGGAATAATACTGTCCGTCCATATCGCCACAGCAATTCACACCTGCCACATAGCACTGATTCTCGATCGCACGTGCAGCAAGTAATGTCTTCCAATGCGACGCACGTGCAGCTGGCCAGTTCGCAGCCACAATAAAAATCTCAGCCTCCGGCACCATCGTCCGGAACTGTTCCGGGAAGCGGAGATCATAGCAGATTGCAAGACCTACCTGAAATTCTCCGAGTTTTCCGGTACAAATCTTCTCTCCACCCCGGAAATGTGCATGTTCTTCACCGTAGGAAAACGGATGGATCTTAGCATAGTCCATTGCAATTTTACCATCCGGCGTCACGATCGAATAATGATTCTCACAGAGTGGTTCTGTCTTTTTTACCCAGCCGATGCCGATTGTCTTGTGGTGCCGCCTTGCAAGCGACGATACCTGTTCAATCGTCCAGCCGGTTGTTGGTTGGTTCGTCATGTCCGGAGTGCAATCCATTTGCGCACGCGACTGTATCTCAGCATCCGGTTGACAAATTTCTGCCGTCACATCGGTATGCATCGAGAATCCTGTCAGACTCATCTCCGGGAACAATACGAGCTCCGCATCCGCAGCTATCACAAATTCCTCTGCCCGGGCGAGATTCGCCTGTTTGTCTTCCCATAGGATATTCGTTTGTGCCAGTGCAATCCGCATACGCTCTCTACCTCCACACGTTTACCACTGTCCCATCACTTTATGCATAAATGCGCCCACCTCTTCCCAGGCGTGCTTTGACTCCGGTATCACCGTGCCGCTCATCTGAAATACATGAAACATTCCTTCATATACTGTGAATCGTACCGGAACGCCTTGTTCTTTTGCCTTCTTCGCAACCGATGCCGCATCATCATACAGCATCTCGTGTGTCCCGACCTGAATCAGCATCGGCGGAAATCCGGTAAAGTTTCCGTACATGGGTGAAATCAAAGGGTTCTTCGCATCATTTTCCCCGATATACGGGCTGTGCAGCAGCATCTCTCCGCCGCCGTCTGCGCCAAAGACCGGATCGATCTCCCTGTTCTTCGTGTAAGATTCCCCAGTGATTGCCAGATCGGTCCACGGTGACATCGCTACTAATCCTGCCGGCATCGGTTCTCCGTTTGTGCGAAGTTCCATGCAGAGTGCCATCGCCAGACCGCCGCCCGCCGAATCGCCGACTACGATGCTTCGATCGGATTCATAGCCTTTATCGCGCAGCCATTTATATGCGGCAACCGCATCTTCTAATGCCGCCGGAAATGGGTACTCTGGTGCCAGCCGGTAATCGACGGAAAGCACTGCCGCGCCGCTGCTGATCTCGGCGTAAAGTCCCGCCATCTTCCGGTACTGTCCCTGCAGACCGGACATATACCCGCCGCCATGAAGCTGCAGTATCACATATGGATTTTCTGATCCGTTCCATGTCAGATATTCCATCTTGAACAGTCCCATGTCGATATGTTCTACGGAAAGGTGCTCCGGGTATTCAAATTCTGTGTTCTGGATGGATTTCTCCTTTTTTCTCTGCCATGCCTGCTTTAAAACCGGGTTCTGGTTGACCATGGCTACGATATCACGCATCAGTTCTGCGCGGTGACTTGTCTTATCGTTCTCCTTCATACATACCTCTCTTTTGATAATGATACTACACACGGAAGCGGCGGTTTAGTTCGAGCGTAGTGCTTCGCCCGCCAATCACGAAAATTCCGAAGAGCTGGACGAGTACGGTAAATACTGCAACCAGTGTCAGAAGCTTCCATGTGACAACTTCCAGGCTGACTAACAGCAGCTCAACGGCTGCGATCAATGTCAGTTCGAGCTGCGGCATAATATAGCTTCGCCAGTCACGGCGGCGCACCATCATGAATACGAAGATTGTAATATTCGTCGCAATCACGACAACCGGAATTCCGATATTGACCGACCAGCCTTCATAGCCAAGAGCAAAATCGACCGCAAGCACAAGTGCCGCACTGATCACTCCCTGAAATATGATTTTCTGCTGTTCATCTGCAAGTGGCTGTGCAGTAAACGTAAATGTAAAGTACAGATACGCTATTCCTGCAAGACTTACCAGTGACCAGCGAACACCATGATAGGTCATATAATTTACGATGCCAAGCACGACCACACCGACAACCACGCAGAACGTCACGATGCGGATTGCGAGACGCATCCGCTGCTGCTTCGGGAACATGTCCGGATAGACCGGCTGCACATGCTCTGTCTCCGACAGCGCGCCCTTGCAAAGTGGGCAGATCAGGCTGTCATCCTTCACTTTTATATTACAGCGATTACATTTACTCATAATACACTCCATTCGTCTCTACCGAGACATCAATTCCATCTTCTGAAAGCTTGCGGAAGAATACCTTCTGCACATCGACTTCCCGCACTGCCGAGCTGAATGTGAACACCAGTGTATCCTTATATGACACAACCGCAGCCTTCAAATTCTGGTTCTTCGACATAGACAAAGTCGCATACAATGACTCCACATAAGTGTCGTACGGACTTGCAAGCTTCACTAACCCAAGGTTCGTCACACAGCCGGAGTTCGCCTTCGCAGACATCTGATAGATGATCTTCATTGCGATATTCTTGATAAAGAGCGGTGTTGCACGCAGTGCCTTGTTCTTCTCATTTGACACATTGTACGCCATGATCTCTTCGAGATGTTCCTTCGTGATCTGGTTTTTCAGGCTCTCTGCCACCTGGGCAAGCACCTCTTCAAATGTATAATCCTCCCGCTCTGCCCGGAACATTGCCGACACGACCGCGAAGAAATTCTTCGTTGTCGCAGACCCATAATATGGCCGCAGATTTACCGGCACGCATACCGCAAGCGGACGCCGGTGCGGGATACTGTGCATATAGCCCTTATATACCGACCATGCAAATACACCGAGCAGATACTGATTGACAGTCACGCCATACTGCTTCGCCACGCGCTTGACATCCGGCAGATGCAGATAGCCGTGCATGATTCCGAAATATTCCCGCGGGAACATTTCCCCACGGATCACAAGTGCCTTCTCCGTCTTATAGCTCTTCTTCGCCGGACGCTTATAATGCTTCAGATAGCTGTCCTCCCGGTCGACAGTCGTCTCTTCATGCAATTCCATCCGGTCGCCCTTGCCGATCTCCGGATGCACCAGACGCAGATACTGGTACACGAGTTCTTTTAAGAACATCAGCGCACCATTGCCATCGGTCAATGCATGAAAGACTTCTAAGCTGATTCTTCGTTCATAATATAACACCCGGAACAGATACTCCCGGTTTAACAGCGGATTGATATACTGGCAAGGTCCCATGTCCTCCTGCATCACACGCGGCGCGGGGTTCGGATTATCCTCAAAATAATACCAGAATACACCAGTCTTCATACGCACATGCATGACATCAAAATACGGAAGCACCATGTCGAGCGCCTGCTGCAATTTCTCCGGCTGGATCTCCTCGGTCAGTGTTGCCGCGATCCGGTAGACATTGCTTGATTTGCGGCTGGCAATTACCGGGAAGAGATTCGCGGTATTATCCAGCTTGTCAAATCGCGCTTCACGGATTCGTTTTGGCTGTCTCTTTACAGATTTCATCTTCGAATCCGTCGGTTTCACTTCCAGCTTTGTGTCCGATTTTTTCTGCGTATTCTGCGCTGTTTTTTTATTTGTCGTTTTCTGTCTTTTCTTACTCATTTTATTCAGTCCCAACTTCATCATGTACCTGCATGCGTCATTTTGTATCTATATCCTGCATAAATCTATACAATTTCATACATTCCCGCTCGCAGAACTTACACTAAGAAAAAAGCGGGCTGACATACCGTCAACCCGCATATCTCCAAGCTACTGATCGGATTCGAACCGACGACCTATTCATTACGAGTGAATCGCTCTACCAACTGAGCCACAGTAGCATGACAACCATCTTTCTATTCGCATAGAAATCCCAGCTGCATGTGATACTCTACCACACTAACTCAGATTTGTCAAAGCATAAGTTGACTTTGTATCCTTTATTTTTGACACCAACTGTTTATCATCCGTCAGAATCAAAATCTGCTCGGATGGAATCTCCTCTATACTCGCAAAAAATCCCTGCATCTGCGTATTGTTCATCTGCGGCAAGCCGTCGATCACAACTGGCATATGCTCTTTGCATAACCGTGTTGCAATTCCTACCCTCACTGCCATCCGCACCAATGGGAAATCCGTCGCATCAATCTGTGTAATATCCGTAAATGCGCCATTTTTCTTAATCACCAGTCGAAGCTTTTCATCAATCTTCGCGTCCTCATACAATCCACCTGTCACGCGCTGCATAATATCCGTCATGTGATCATTGATAATATAATTCCACTCTTCTACATAGCTTCTGGAAAGCTCCTGAATCGTATTGATAGCAAGCGTCGTCGCATAAATCTCTCGTTCAATTGCCTGTTTTCTGCCTTCGCACACACGGATTTCATCCTCCAGCTGTGCTTTCTGCTTCTTTCGCTCCAGAATCTCTGCCTCCGTTGCCCGCAGATCTTCCTTGAGATCCATATATTTCCGCGCGAAACTCATGTCGATCTCGACATCCTCATACGCCTCATTTTTACGTTCCAGTTCATAGACAATCTTCTTGAATTCTTCCTCCGAAGGTGCCTGATTTTCTCCATCCAGCGCGCCTTTTCTGTGCAAGCCGTCCACGATCGTCATAACTACAAACAATGCTGTACACACAACAAAGAGCTGCCGCACACCATCATCAAATGGAAGGATATATACAAGTGCGGCAATTACACCAATGACTAGCAATCCCGTCAAGGCAATCATCCACCAACGATCTGTCAGCTTCTTCGGTGCCTTATAATCCTTCAGCAAATCGGCATCCAGAAACACACTGTTTTCCTGCAAGGAATCCAGATGCTCGTTTAACTCATCGTCTTCCTCATACTTCGTGCCTTTTTCTGTATCAATTAACCGTCTGGCTTCGCGTTTCCGCTTCGCCGTCTCGATTGCAAACTCCTCATCATTGTCCGCAATCTTCTTACGGACTTCCTTCAGCGCTTCTTCGTCACCATCGTATTGTTTCAGTTCTTCTTTCAGCTCTGCAATCTGCTGCTCCGTCTCCGTCACATCCAGTGCATTTTTCTGGTCGCGCAGGATTGCCAGCGCCCGTCTTTTATCCAGATTGGAAGAACCGGTGGTTGCCAGATTGGTAACAAATGTATTGAGTTCTTCTGCTTCATTTTCTGTATCTTTTTGCTGACGAATATAGAGTGCATCACTATATGTCTTTTTGTCTACACCTGTCAGCGACTCATACAAGCTGTTCTTGTGCTTGAGCTTGCCAACACGACCATTCTTCACATTTAAGACCTGCGTCGTCATATTGTGCTTGCGGAAGCTGCGCTCCACCAGATACTCGTCTCCATCCTTTATCACATATGCCTTTCCAGAAAAGCCGTGTCCATCCATCGGCTTATGATGCGCCAGATCATCGTCCTCCGTCTCTGGAAATGTACCGATACCGTACAGCGTTGCATATTCAAAATCCGCGACCGTACTCTTGCCCGCATTTCGCGTGCCATACACAACATTCACACCCGGCTTCAAATTAATATCGCGGTTATGAAATTTTCCAAAATCTTTTAATAATAATTTACTGAAATACATCGTTATTTCTCTCCTGCTCCAAGCAGGGCTTCCATACAATAATGCAATGCCTTATCCCGAATCGCCTTATCGCCGCCTTTTTTATCGTCTGTCAGTTCGTCTATCAGTCTGCCAAGCAGATTGTCATGATTCGACACGTGCAGCTCGTCCATGTCGTAGTCGCATTCTGTCTTATCGATCACTTCGTTGATGCAATAGCGGCGTGTCAGTTCGCTTAAGTTGATCTCCATATTCTGAGCGGCACGTCCACGCAGCAAAATCCGGTAAATGTTATCCGCCCCCAGCTCCTGCATCTTTCCTTCTACAAGATTGCAGATATCTCCATTTGTATAGGTCGAATTGATATCCATCGCCATATTCACATATTTTCTGCATGCAAATGGCACAAATGTGATCGTCGTCTCACCTGAAGTTGACACCTCGCCTAAAATATAGCCGTGCTTTCCAGTCTCTGTATAAGAAAGCGGCTCCAGGGTTCCGGCAAATGCCATATGATTTTTCAATATATGTGCCGGCTTGTGCATATGTCCAAGTGCCACATACTGGAACCCCAGCTTCGCGACATGTTCTTTCGAAAATGGCATATGTTCCATGTCTCCGCCATGTCCAAGCAGAATATTGTATGCATCCGGCTTACCCGGTCGCATGCGTTCCAGAATCCGTCCAGTGTACGTCGCATGTCCATAGCTGTATCCGCTGACACAGACATTCAGATCCTCAAAATACACGCTTGCCGCCTGATCCCGTGGCATCACGATCGTATTACTCTCAAATGTATATGTCTCCCATGCGGAACCCGGATCAATATAGTCCTGATCGCCAGCAATAATTACCGTCTTTGTATTTGGAATCTTCCGAAGCTGGAAATCCAGTTCCTTCAAATCCTGTTCCGTCGGCTTTGTGTAAAACAGATTTCCCGCAATCAAAAGCAATTCAATTTTCTGTTCTTCGCATACCTCAATCACACGGTGAAAGGTACTGTAAATCTCCTTTGCCCGCACATCGCTCCAGATTCTTCCGCGATCTGGCTGCGCGCCCAGATTGACATCTGCTATATGTATGAATTTCATAGTGTTACCTTGCCTCCATGCAGGCTCTCATGTTCCTGCACCAGTTCCTGATATAAATCCAACACATTCCAGTGAATGTTATGTTCTGTCACAACTGCCCGATAATCGATCTGCGGCATGCCATCTTCTTTACATGCCGCAAGAAAACGATTCAACAACCCATCCGAAAACTCTGAAAATAATATCATCGGATCAGGCAGATCTTTTCCTTCGTACCAATCCCCGTTCTGTTCAAATCCCGGCAATCCGGCATGACAGCCGATTGGCTGTAAAAAGCGCTTGCGCGCAATCTTCTTGCAGGAATATCCAAGACGCATGCCAAGTGCTTCTAATTGTCTGTGCTGTTCCGCTGGAACACTGTATAAAAGTATCGTTGGCATCGCATCCGCCTCCATTCCCACATTACATACTTCTGATTATTTTATCGCATCGGTACATTGAAATCAAGCTTTTCCAGAAATTCACGAGAGTTTCACAAAAGAAAGGACTGTCCACCCTTTTCGCGAACAGCCCTTCTTAATTCGATCCATCACCCATGGATTTTCCTTTATTCATTTAACTCATGAATGTTCTTTGAAAGTTTCCGCAACGAGTCCACAATCTGGGAACTTGCCTGGCTCATACCATCTGCCAGCTTCTGCACTTCCGATGCAACTACTGTAAAACCACGCCCGGCTTCCCCTGCACGTGCCGCTTCTATCGCGGCATTTAAAGCAAGAATTCTCTGACGGCCGCTGAATTCCTCGATTTTCTGTGTCTTCTCACTTGCATCATCAATGTATTCCACGCACTCCTGGATCCCCGTCTGCAGTTTATCCAGCAAACGCTTATTCACTGCAGAAGTATAAGATGCGCGCACAAACATATTAATCACATCGCCAAGCAGCGTCGCTGCTGCCTCGATTTCTTCCCTTGTCTTAACATTCACCTTGTGCAATGCCCGAACATAGGCCTCTGCATCGATACCAAGCTCTCCCGCAGTCTTCCGGAATGCATCATCATCCGGATGCTCCGGCAGCACCTGTCCGCCAATTACACTTCCCAGCACCGTTCCATCATCTAGGGTAATCGGTATTCCAAAATCCACGAGTCCTGCATGGCAGGAATACACGCCCTTTCCTTCCCGGTCACACTTCTCGCAGCGTCTGCGTCCTTCTGCACTTCCACGAGTCAGATCAATACAAAACTCTGTAAAGTTGTAGCACTCACTGATGTACTTTCCATCTGCCCCAACAGCCACCGTTGCAAGTCCGGTACTCATCGCCCAGTTCTTCATGATGTCCTCAAACTTCTTCATGTCACAAAAATCTTCGATACGAATCATATACTTCCACCCCATCTCTCATGGCTTCGCCATTTCGTAATATTATACAAATTAGTATATCATTTTTGGTGGTTTTTTACAATCTTAATCAATGTTCCATATGTGCATATTTTTCTTTCGTCGCAAGTCCACCCCGGATATGACGCTCGGACTTGTTGACATCTAACACCTTCCTTGCCTCGTGTGCAAGACGCAGATTGATCTGCTCTAAGCGTTCCGTGACGTCTTTATGTACGGTTGACTTCGAAATACCGAACTTCCGCGCAGCCTGTCTGACCGTTGCCCCCTCCTCAATGATATATTCACCAATTTCAAGTGCCCGTTCTTCAATGTAATCTCTCAACTATACAAACCT
>OJKP01000412.1_pt1 | contig 31849 bp, 27 predicted proteins | sample 1596521 | NCBI WGS metagenome assembly OJKP01 (sample SAMEA4350130, study PRJEB24818) | metagenome | biome: human; feature: gut; material: faeces | place: Denmark | collected 2013-09
AATTTGTTATTTGTTATTCGGCAGAGAATTTGTAAATCGTCTTGCTCAGGAACGTTTCGCCCGGACGCAGGACGGTAGACGGGTATTCCGGTTTGTTCGGACTGTCGGGATAGTGCTGTGTTTCCAGGCAGAGGGCAGCGCGTGCCGGATAGCGTTTCCCGTTCTTTCCGACGAAATTGCCGGTCATCCAGTTACCCGTATATAATTGTACGCCCGGCTGCGTGGTGTAGCATTCCATTACGATGCCGGTTTTGGGCGATACGCAACGGGCACAGAGCGACAGCTCGTTTTCTTCTTTTTTATTTAATATATATGTATGGTCATATCCTTTTCCGAAATTCAGCGCTTCGAAATCTTCATCGATACGTTCGCCCACTTCGTGCGGAGTGCGGAAGTCCATCGGGGTTCCTTCCACTTTTTCCTTCGGGCCGTAAGGGATGGATGTCTCGTCGGTCGGCAGATAGTAATCCGCATTGATTGTCAGTATGTGATCATATACGGAAGGATCGCCCTGGCCGGAGAGGTTGAAGTAGGAGTGGTTGGTCAGGTTCAGTACGGTCGGTTTGTCCGTCACGGCGTGGTACGAGATTACGACTTCGTTGTCGTCAGACAGATGGTAGGTCACTGTCGTATCCAGTTTTCCGGGGAAACCTTCTTCGCCGTCGGCAGACGTGTATTTTAGCTCTACCGTCTGGCCGTCGATCTTGTTCAGGTCCCAGACAACGGAATTGAAGCCTTTCAAACCACCGTGCAGGCTGTTCGGCCCGTTGTTGATAGCCAACTTGTCGTACACGACACCGTCTAATGTGAATTTCCCGCCCGCGATACGGTTGCCGTATCGGCCACAGATAGCTCCGAAATAAGGTTCTTCGGAAACCAGGTATTCGTCTATAGAATTGTGTCCTGTCACTACATCGGTTAACTTTCCGGACCGATCCGGTACCATAAGCGATACAATCTTTGCACCGTAGTTGGTAATGGTAAGTTCTGCGCCTTTATTATTTGTAAGGATGCACAACGTCGTCTCCTTGCCGTCTATTTGCTTGCTGAAATTAGCTACAGTCAAGCCAGACAGCGTGCTTTCGTTCTTCATGTAAATATAGTTTCAAAATTGTGTGTAAAATTACTCTCTTCTTTGTATTCATGCGCTACTTTAAAGATGTTTTATAGCATAAAACGGCTTTTTGTCTGCTAAAACGGGCGATTCGTCTTCTTTCAATCGGAATTGTTAGTGTACATTTGTAACTAAATAATCTTTGTATTCACGGAAAAACACATACCTATGACAAAAAGTATGAAAAAAGCCATTACCCTGTGTCTGTTTAGCATGGGTGTTGTCGGTTTAATGGCACAAAGTAATGAATTTAAGATAGATGTGCAGAAAACAGGTGCGCCTATCCAGTCGACCATGTACGGGATCTTTTTTGAAGATATCAATTTCGGAGCCGATGGCGGCCTGTATGCCGAACTTGTCAAGAACCGTTCTTTCGAGTTTGAAAATCCGTTCGGAGGCTGGACGCCCTTCGGGAATGTCAGTGTGCAGACCCAGAAGCCCTGTTTCGACCGTAATCCGCATTATGTCCGCCTTTCTTATGAAAAGGAGCTGACCGGAACCGGCCTCGACAATGAAGGTTTCAATGGGATCGGCATCAGGAAAGGGGAGAAGTACGACTTCTCTTTATATGCCCGCACCCGGTCCGGCGATGCGCCGGTCAAGCTGCGTATAAACCTGGTGGACAGCCGGAACGACCTGTACGAGCAAAAAGAGATCGAGGTGAGCGGCAAGGAATGGAAGAAATACACGGTTGTCCTGACCCCAGGAGCGACCGAGGCCCGTTCCCGCCTGCGTATCACGATGGCGACGAAAGGGACTGTCGACCTCGAACACATTTCGTTGTTCCCTCAAAAGACGTTCAACAACCGTCCGAACGGTATGCGTGCCGATTTGGCGCAGGCATTGAAAGACCTGAAGCCGGGCGTCTTCCGTTTTCCCGGTGGTTGCATCGTGGAGGGGACGAACAAGGCTACCCGCTACCAGTGGAAAAACACGATCGGGCCGGTCGAGAACCGTCCGGTCAACATCAATCGTTGGAACTATACGTTCCCGCATAAGAAATTTCCGGATTATTATCAGTCCTACGGCCTGGGCTTTTTCGAATATTTCCAGTTGAGCGAAGATATCGGGGCGGAACCGCTTCCCGTGTTGAACTGCGGCCTTTCCTGCCAGTATGAGAACCAGGACCCGAACGAAAATTGTCCGGTAGACAAACTGCAACCTTATATAGACGACGCCCTCGACCTGATCGAGTTTGCCAACGGCCCGGTGACCGGCAAATGGGGAAAGATACGTGCCGATATGGGACATCCGGCTCCTTTCAACCTGAAACTCATTGCCATCGGCAACGAACAGTGGGGACCGCTTTATCCCGAACGCCTCGAACTGTTTGTCAAAGCGATTCGTGCCAAATATCCGGAGATAAAGATCATCGGCAGCTCCGGCCCGCAATCGGAGGGGGCGGATTTCGATTACCTCTGGCCGGAGATGAAGCGCCTGAAAGTGGATCTGGTGGACGAACATTTCTACCGCTCTCCCGAATGGTTCCTGAACGGGGCCAAACGCTATGATTCGTATGACCGCCAAGGGCCGAAAGTGTTTGCCGGCGAATATGCCTGCCATCCTGCCAACCGCGAGAACAGTTTTCTGGCCGCTTTGTGCGAAGCAGCTTTTATGACCGGTTTCGAGCGTAATGCGGATGTGGTGCACTTATGCACGTACGCTCCGCTTTTCGCCCATGTGGATGCTTGGCAATGGCGCCCGGACCTGATCTGGTTCGACAACCTTTCGCTTGTGAAGACTCCTAACTATTATGTGCAGCAGCTATATGGCCATAATGCCGGTACGAACGTCGTTCCGCTGACTATGCAAGGCGAAGCGGTCACCGGGCAGCAGGATTTGTATGCCACAGCGGCGGTCGACAAGCGTTCGGGCGAACTGATCATCAAAGTCGCCAATACCGGAATCCGCGACAAACGGGTCAAGTTGGACTTGAACGGCCTTCCGGCCGGTAAACATAAAGGGACGCTCACGTTGCTCCATTCCTCCGACCTGGAAGCCAAAAACACGTTGTGCCGCCCTTCGGCGGTAGTCCCGGTCGTTTCCGATATCGAGCTGGAGGCCCCGCAAGCGGAAGTGACTTTGAAGCCGCTCAGCTTCTCCGTCTACCGGATCAAACTGTGAACCTTGTCCGGTACACTTTCCGATACCTTGTTGTAATTTTCGTCCTTATTGTAATATACCGCCCGATACCTGTTGGTCTAAATCGAAACAGTAAGGCATTTATTTTGATTTTATACCCCATATTTTTGAAATTACCCGTAGGGGTAATATTTTTTAAGAAACAGCCGTTTCTGCAATACGGTAATAATCAGTCGTATAACAGTATTGCGGGAAAAAGAGGGGGATATTGTCATTTTTTGTATCAAGAAAGCCTTCCGGCTCACCCGGCAATCACCCTTAGTCCGGTCTGTTTCGGATGAAATCCCTGAACCGTTCCAACCCTTTTATCAAGGTGGAACGGGGACAGGCGATGTTCCAGCGCATGAAACCTTCCCCTTCCGCGCCGTACATGGTTCCGGCGTTTAGCCACAGTCCGGCTTGTTCCACTAACAGATGTTCCAGCTTTTCCGACGCGATGTGGAGTGTCGAGCAGTCCATCCAAACCAGGTAAGTGCCTTCCAGCGTCGCTATCGGGAAATCCGGCAAGTGGTTCCGGCAAAATTCCTTCATGAACAGGTAGTTCGATTCCAGGTATGCCGTGAGCGCATCCAGCCAATCCTCTCCTTCGTTGTAGGCGGCTATCGTGGCTTCGACGCCGAAGGGATTGACATCGCACACTTCGTTGATGTTAATCGCCTTGTCGATTTTCCGGCGCATGCTTTCGCTCGCCGAAACGATGTTGGCTATCTGTAGTCCGGCTATGTTGAACGCTTTGCTGGGAGACAGGCAAGTGACGGAATTTAGCAGGAATTGTTCCGACAGGGAGGCGAACGGCGTGTAGTCGTGTCCCGGATATGTCAGTTCGCAGTGGATTTCGTCCGAGACCACCGTTACGCCGTTGCGAAGGCAGATGTTCCCGATCCGCAACAGCTCGTCGCGGGTCCATACCCTTCCCGCCGGGTTGTGGGGATTGCACAACAGCAGGATTTTAGCCTTCGGATCAGCCGCTTTCCTCTCCAGGTCTTCATAGTCGATGATGAATGAATCGCCGGTGCGGATCAGCGGATTGCTGACGCATTGGCAGCCGTTGTTGCGGATGGACGAGAAGAAACAGTTGTAGACGGGTGTCTGGACCAGCACATGGTCGCCTGGCTCGGTCAAAGCCTTGATGATGGCCGAGATGGCCGGCACGACGCCCGACGTGTAGATGATCCAGTCTTTTTGTATCGTCCAGCCATGCCGGCGTCCGAACCAGTCCGTCACGGCCTTGTAATAGGAGTCCGGCACGCGGGTATAGCCGAAAATACCGTGCGAAACACGTCGCTGCAAGGCCTTGACGATGGCGGGAGCCGTATGGAAATCCATATCGGCTACCCACATCGGCAATACGTCGGCATTGGCGGCACTGTCCCATTTATAGGAGTTCGTGCCGCGGCGCGGAATTATCTCGTCAAAATCGTATTTCATGTCGTTCTTCATATCTCTCAAGCGGAAAAGTCGGAATGTTCGTCCCGCAACTTCAGTTTGCAGTCGGCGGGAGCCTTGATGTTCTTGTCGAGGATGATCTCGCCGTAGCTTTCGGCCGTAATGCTTCCGGTGCGCGGGTTTTTCACGCTGCGTATCGGGCCGTTGATGGTGGCTTGGACGGAGCTGCATTCGAAGGCAAGGTCGCAGTCGTCGGCCATCACGCAGTTTTCCATCACCAGGTTGGTGGCGTAGCAAAGCGGTTGCGTGCCCGAAATCTTGCAATTCACCAGGCGCAGGTTCTTGGAGTGCCAGCCCAGGTATTCGCCGTCGAGTTCGGTGTCGTAGACAGTCACGTTCTCGGTGTTCCAGAAAGCGTCTTTCGAATGGATGACAGCGTTCCGTATTTCAACGTTCTTGCAGTATTGGAACGAGTAATTGCCGTTCTGCGAATAATCCTCGATGCGGATGTTCTCGCTGTGCATGAAGAGGTAGTCGGCATTGTCGACCTGCACGTTCTTGAGTTCCACATTGCTGCAGTGCCAGAGAGTTTCCTGCGCGTTGGGGATCTGGACGTTCTCCAACCGGATGCCGTCCATCTCGCGGAACATCTTCGGGGCTTCCACCCTTGTATCGGTCATCACGAGGTTTTTCGAGTACCACAGCGCCGCCCGTGCCCCTTCGGTAAAGAGGCAGTTCCTGACTGCGAAACCGTCTACGTGCCAAAACGGGTATTTCCCCTCGAAACGGCAATCGACAGCTATGATGTTGGTACACTCTTTCAGTGCGGACTCTCCGGCGTGGATCGTTACGTCGTTCAACTGGAGGTCATGTGTGGCGAACAAAGGACGTTCGCCACCGAATTCGGTATGTTTGATCTGTTGCATATTTTATTATTTCAAGTATTCATGGAAAAAACGGTCGATTTTGTCGAACGGGATGACCGACAGGTTGTCGTATAGGTCGACATGGCTGGCACCGGGGATGATCATCAACTCTTTGTTGTCACCCGTCAGTTTCTTGAACGCGTCTTCGCTGAAATAGCGGGAGTGCGCTTTCTCGCCGTGTATCATGAGCACGGCACTGCGGATTTCGTCGCTGTAGGAGAGCAGAGGCATGTTGATGAACGAAAGGGCCGATGTCTTGTTCCATCCTCCGTTGGAGTTGAGCGACCGCTTGTGATAGCCGCGGCTGGTTTTGTAATAGTTGTGATAGTCCTTTACGAACCAGGGAGCATCGTCGGGCAGAGGGTCGACCACTCCGCCGGCGAGCGCGTACGATCCGTTCTTCGCGTCTGCCGTACGTTGTTCGTTGAGCTGGCGGCGAAGTTCATGGCGCTGGTCGGCGTTCATGGAATCGAAATAGCCGTTTGCGCTTACCCGGCTCATGTCGTACATCGTGGAAGCGACCGTGGCCTTGATGCGGGTGTCGATAGCGGCAGCGTTGATCGCCATGCCGCCCCAGCCGCAAATACCGATGATGCCGATGCGTTCGGGATCCACGTCATCGCGGATAGAAAGGAAATCCACGGCTGCGCAAAAATCCTCGGTGTTGATGTCGGGAGAGGCCACGTAGCGAGGTGTCCCGCCGCTCTCACCGGTGTACGAGGGATCGAAGGCGATGGTCAGGAAACCGTGTTCGGCCATTGTCTGTGCATAGAGGCCCGACGCCTGCTCCTTCACGGCTCCGAAAGGACCGGAAACCGCGATGGCCGCCATTTCCCCCTCCGCATTCTTCGGTGTGTACAGGTCGGCGGCAAGCGTGATGCCGTAGCGGTTGCGAAACGTCACCTTGCTGTGATTCACTTTATCACTTTTCGGGAAAATCTTATCCCATTCTGTCGTCAATGTTAAATCTTCCATTTCTATATTCTTTTTATCTGTTTGAACTCTCTCTTTTTCAATCATCCTGTTTCCGGCAATGACTGCCGTGACTCCGGCTGACAGCAATGCTGATATGATTATTTTTCTCATTACTTGATGTTTTTATATGAATTAGACTGGTACTTATTGAACTCTCTGCAAAGGTCGGCATGAATTCTTATTCTCTTTGTAGATAAATTACCGATATTATGCCCCGTATTACTGTTTTTGCCGATATAGGCCGGTGTGCTCCCGTTTGTGTCGTCAGGATCGAGGCTGTCTTCCCGCTGCGGCAGGTCAAACCTTTCTCTGCCGGATTGTGTTTATGTAAATGATAATATTAAAGCAGAGAAGTTATGAGAAAGTTATTTTTTTTCGCCATCATGGCGCTGAGTGTCACCTTGCTTTCGGCGCAGCAGGATAAAAAAGAGGTGGATATGCCCCGGAAACATAATGTGAACCGGTTGTCCGAAAACTATTTTATTCCGGAACGGTTCCAGGGAAAATCGATTTTGATCACCGGTGGGGCCCGCGGCATCGGCAAATGGACGGCTATACGGGCCGCCAAGGAAGGGGCGGATGTCGTCATCATGGACTGGCTCGAAGAAGACGGGAGGCACGTAGCCGATTCGTTGAGCCGCCTGGGGTTGAATGTGCTGTTTGTCTATGGCAATATTCAAAAGGACGAGGATTGCCGGAGAGCCGTGGACGAGACGGTCAAAGCTTACGGCAAATTGGATTATGCCTGCTTGAACGCAGGGGTGATGGACGGTGTGTTTTCCGGGACTCCTTTTGATTATGATGAGGCGCAACGCAAATTGATGCCTAATGTCATCACGCAAGCCACCGATGAATACTGGGATAAGGTCTTTGCCACCAATGCGGCGGGGACGTTCAAGTCGATGCGTGCAGTGCTCAATCGGATGATCGAACAGGGTAACGGAGGCGCGATCGTTGTTGTCGGGTCCATCGCCGGAATGACCGGCCTGTCAGGCAATCCGGCCTATGTAGCCAGCAAACATGCCGTGAACGGACTTGTGCGCAATGCAGCAATCGACTATGCCCCTTACGGGATCCGTATCAACTCCGTCAATATGGCGGAAACAAGGACTCCTATGGTGGAGCGGGCGGAAGAATTTGTGGCGGCCCGGCAAAAAGCGGGTGTCGGCTTCGGCATGGGGAAAATAAAAACCATGAGCCTCCTGAAATATTGCGACTCCGAGCATCGCGGTTCTTTTCCCTGGGAACAAGCCTCGACCATGTTGTATCTGATTTCGGACGAAGCATCTGCGATTACGGGATCTATTATCGCTACAGATGGCGGTTGGACGGACTATTAATTATTCGGGACGCATGAAGTTGTTTGTTTTGTTTTTATTCGCATTCTTATTCGGGGTATTCCGGATGTCTGCCCAGAGTAATAATGCTCAATCTGTCTATGAAGGAGAACGCATACAATCCGTGCTGTTCGCATACGGTCATCAGCCCGCGGACTCGTTGAAGGCGGTCCGGCAGAAGCAATTGGTGGAGGAGGCTTTCCAAGTGTACCCGTATACTCATTTCAACGAATTTCAGGTGACCTATTATATGTCGCAAATCAAAAATCTGCCGTTTGTGGAAGAGGCCTCCTATCATCTCGTTCCGCAGGGAGATGGCAGTTATGACCTGCAAGTGTCGGTCCGCCTGTCCGGGGAGGACGAAACGACTTCCCGGCGGGCAAATCTGTTTGAGGATATAAAAGCTTTTCCGGTAATCTATTCCGGCCCGCATTCGCTGCTGACCTTCAAAATGTCGGCCTCCGAAATGGCTTATAGCAACAATAATGCCTGGTTCGCACGGCCGGCTCCTTTGCTTGACGGTAATCCGTTGGCCGAGAATCCGGCCGGAAAAGGCTACACGGCCTGGTTGGAAGGGTTTGCCATGGGAGGAATATATGGAATCGTCCGGATCGTGCCGAAATGGAATTTTCATCTGTACGGAGGTGCCGGTTATATTCTGTCTTTCAGTGCCGGGCGGGAACTGTTTACCGATAAGTCGCGGTTTCATGGTGAGGTGGAAGATGCTTTTGCCGGATTTATCGGAGGAAAACGGTTGGCAGAAGATCACGAGTATGCCTATAGCGTGCTTTACGGAAGGAAACAGTTTGTCTTGGGTAACGGCTGGCTGATCATCAATACCTCTATGAACGGACAGGAACGCGCCGGCTTGCAGATCAACCCGCGTTGGGCGGCCAGAAGGTTGTTTTTGGCCTCCTTGCGTTGGAACAGGGTGAATTTCCAAGCTTTTCAGTTGCGCCCGAACGAATTGCCTATATTCTATAGCCATACGATACTGAACGGCGTCAATTTTGAAATAAACCGTAACGACCGGTTCCAACTGGGCGCCAGCCTACTGCATTCGCCGCGTTCGGAGGTCAAATATTACTTGCCTGACGGAACGGTTTTGAATCGGAAAGGTTTGTGGGTCTATAATTTGCGCCTCTATGGCAATCAACCGGCAGGTCGCCCCGGATGGTTTTATAAGACCGAAGGTGGGTATCAGACCAACAGCCGTTATAAAATGAGGGCGTATGCCTGGTATGCTCAGGCCGGTTGGAGTTTTGCCGATAGCCCCGGTAGGCCGGCGTTGAGCTACCGGTTTGCATATTTTTCCGGAGATAATCCTAAAACAAAGGCCTATGAGCGTTGGGATGCGTTGTATACGGGTGGAACCGGCGAACAGTGGGTGCAGGGGTCGAATATGTATAAGATCGTACAGAACTCCAATGAAATGTCGCACTTGCTGCAATTGGTCTATTCGCCCGTATCCAAGCTGCAGACAGTCACCCAGCTTTGGTCTTTTATGGCTCCGCAGAGCAATAACCTGGGTGGCAATCCCGGGTTGTCGGTTATGAAAGGCCGGTATTACGGAACGGAATTGAATCTTACGGTCAAGTATTTTTATTCGCGTCAATGGTATTTCCACTTGAATACGGCGTTTACTGTCCCCGGAAGCGCGGTCAAGAAAACGATTCCCGGAGATTTTAAAAACTGGTTTAGCCTGATGGCTTTTGTCCGGTATTCTTTGTGATCTGTTTCACAAACTTATCCGCTTGTCCGTAAATCGCGTTTTTTGCATATATTTGCGGAATATAGAATTTTATGTGAATTTAATAATATGAAAAAATCGATTCTTTTTACCTGTTTGGCTGCTTTGCTGGCGGCCTGTTCCGGAAAACCGACTGCTACAGTTCCGGAAAAAGTAATCGCGCGGCCTGTCAACCTGATATTGGATACGGATTTAGGGCCGGACTATGACGATGTCGGTGCGATGGCTCTGATGCATGCCTTGGCAGATAGCGGGCAAGTGAATGTCTTGGCGACGGTTTCGTCTAATAAAGATGAGCATGTCGTTCCTTGCATAGAAGTGTTGAACACCTATTTCAACCGGCCTGACATCCCGGTCGGCGCCCCGAAAAGCGAGGGAGGCGTTTCGCTGACGACTTGGCATAAGACGAAATGGACCGAAGAGCTTCCGGCCCGTTATCCGCATAAAACGGCAAAAACTTCGGACGCGCCGGATGCCGTGAAGGTCTATCGACGGATTTTGAGTGCACAGCCGGATAGCAGCGTCGTGGTCTGTACGATCGGTTTTTTCACCAACCTGAAGGATCTTTTGCTTTCCGGTGGTGACGAGTTCAGCCCGCTTCCCGGCCGTGAATTGGTCGCAAAGAAGGTGAAAAGATTGGTTTCGATGGCCGGCTTGTTCCCCGAAGGGAAAGAATTTAATGTCTATTGCGATACGCCGGCATCCCGTGTGGTGGCGGAGCAATGGCCGACGGAAATCATATTCAGCGGTTTTGAAATCGGGAATGTGATCTTTACGGGGAAAAAGCTGGTACAGGCGGACGTGGAGAACAGCCCGGTGAAAGACGCCTATTCGCTCTGCTTTGCCGAAGGCGATCCGGACGGCCGGATGAGTTGGGACCTGACGGCTGTGTTGGTGGCGGTCAAAGGATATGAGCCTTATTATAATGTAGAGCGCGGGACATTCCGTGTCGTGAATGATGAAGGTGCCAATAGCTGGACACCTGACGAAAAAGGCCGGGATCTTCGTCTGGTCGAGAAAGTGCCGGCGGCGGAGATGGCTGTTCTGATTGAAAATTATATGATGCATCGGCCGATTTCAAAATAGTGAATGCCGGAATGTTTGTCCTGTTTCCGGTCGACTTGGGCTTCCCCTTGTTGATGCCGGAGCGTAATTTTATCCCTGCTATAAGTTATTTATCGCGAAAAAAGCCTTACATTTGTCTTGGTTTCTTGTTTTATTGGATATGTACAGAACTAAAAAGCAGGCTTTATGAAAGAGGATAATGATATTTTCAAGAAGTTCCGGGACTCTTTTAGTAAGATTGACGGACATTTCCATATATTAGAACAGCGTGTACCCGTAGAACGGCAGATGGAGTATTTTAAATATTCGGAAAAGATCAGGAAAGATCCGGATAAGCCGGATGTTTCGGAAATGGATTTTTCGATTTTCGAGAATAGCCTGGACGATCCCGAATCGACAGCGGAACATAAGAAGTTTGTATTGTCTATGCTCGCTACTTCGCGGCAGGTAAAAGCATACCGGATACTGGAAGAATATGCTCAAGCTCCGGACCCGGATGTGGCGGATTGGGCTTATATGGCTTTGATGGAAAGCCGTATCGCTCTGGAATCCGAACTGTCGGACGAGAAGCAGATTTATATCTCTACCGGTTTGGGAGGAAAAGGGGAAAAGTTGCGCTTTTATGTGCTGATCCTGGCGAATGAACTGAAACCGTTTCTGGAGTATCAGAAGAAAGTGATCGAACGTGAATTCCCCTATTTTCTTGAAAAAGCGGATTGCGAAATCGAGCGGTTGACAATAGGGGAAAAACATATGGAACTGGTTTTCCTGATCCCGGTCCGGGCCGATATCAAGCTGACGCTGGACAGGGTGATCAACGAATGTAACCAATATGGAGATTTTCTTTCGCAGGTCTTCACGATTACGAACGTGAAGGAGCTGTCGGCCGAGGAAGTGGATGAGATTATAAGAAAGAATGGAGGAAACAGTCAAGCAAGCCATTAAATATGGTATAGTGGGAGTGAGTAATACGGTGATAACCGCCGTTGTCATCTGGATCATGATGAAGCTGTTCGGATGTTCGGATGTCGTTTCGAATGTGGTCGGTTATGCTGCAGGCGTGTTGAATAGTTTTATATGGAATAAGCAATGGACATTCCGGAGCTCGGCCGGATGGATCGGCAGTGCCGTCCGTTTCGGTGTCGTGTTCGGAGTGTGCTATCTGTTGCAGTTGGGGCTTTTGGTGTATGTCCTGAATCCATACCTGTCGATCGACTCGTATTATAACCAATTGATAGCAATGGCTTTTTATACGGTGATTAATTTTATCATGAATAAATTCTATACTTTTAAGGCTTAAATGCAGATGAAGAAACTTGCGGTCATAGTCCCTTGTTATAACGAGGAGTTGGTCATTGCCGAATCATACCGGCGTACACGGGAGGCGTTGCAGAAGCTCTCTGTTCTAACGGAAATCATCTATATCAACGACGGCAGCAGAGACCGGACGCGCCCGATGCTGGACGAGATCGCGGCTTCCGACCCGCAAGTGAAGGTGATCCATTTCTCCCGCAACTTCGGACATCAGCCAGCTGTAACGGCAGGTATCAATAATTGTGATGCCGATCTGGCTGTCATACTGGATGCCGATATGCAGGACCCTCCCGAACTTATCCCTTCCATCCTTGAAATGCAAGAAAAGGAGCAGGCGAACGTGGTTTATTGCGTCCGCAAGTCCCGCGAAGGGGAAGGGCTTTTCAAGAAAGTGACGGCGAAGGCTTTTTACCGTATGCTGAACTATATGAGTGATGTGAATTTCCCGTTGGATACAGGCGATTTCCGCATGATAGACCGGAAGGTAATGGACCAGTTCGACCGTTTTCAGGAGCGAGGGAAATATATTCGCGGACTGATCAGCTGGGTCGGGTTCAAACAGGTTCCTTTCTATTACGAACGGGAGGCACGCATCGCGGGAGAGACGAAATATCCGTTCAGCAAGATGTGGAAGTTTGCCACCACCGCCATGCTTTATTTCTCCAAGAAGCCGTTGCGCCTGGCGACGAGCTTGGGGTTCGTTGCCGTATTGGTCGGCATCATATTGGCCGTCTGGTTTACCTTAGGCAAGATATACGGCTTCAGTAATGCTGAAACAGGCTGGACCTCCATCATGACTTCCGTCATTTTCTTTGGTGGCGTCCAATTGCTGACGGTCGGTGTGTTAGGCCAGTATGTCGGCATCTTGTTTGACGAGATCAAAGCGCGTCCGGAATATATCATCGACGAGAAGAAGAATTTCTGAACGGGCGGATTACCGAACAAATCTGAATCACCAACCTGCGGATGTTTTCTTTGGCAAACTCCGGTTCCATCGCTTTCTCCATCGTGACGGGGCCGGGTGTGATCGAGAATATTCCCTGAAAGCCGGCCCGGTTCATCTGGTCCGTATCTTCTATGCTTCCCGCAAGCACGATGACGGGAATATTCTGTTTCCGGGCCTCTTCCAGTATACCGGAAGGCACTTTTCCCATCGCTGTCTGCCGATCGGCCCGTCCTTCACCGGTAAAGATCAGGTCGGCTCCCTTTATTTTCTTGCCGAAGTCCAGCGTGTCCAGCATCAGGCGGATACCCGGCTTCAACTCGGCATTCAGGAACGCCAGGAAACCTCCGCCCATTCCTCCGGCTGCCCCGGCTCCGGGAATATCCGAAATGTCTTTGCCGGTAACCGACCGGATAACCCGTGAAAGCGTCTGCATCCCCTCGTCCAGCTCTTTGACCATCCTGGTATCGGCTCCCTTTTGCGGAGCGAAGACATAAGCTGCTCCATCAGATCCGCAGAAGGGATTACGCACGTCGCAGGCGATCGTGAAGCGGGCCTCCTTTAATGCCGGATGTACGGTAGATGTGTCGATGGAGGCTACCTGCGACATGATCTTGCCGCCTGTCCCCAACCGGTTTCCCCGTTTGTCCAGGAAACGGAACCCTAAGGCTTGCAGCGCTCCTAACCCTGCGTCGTTGGTGGCACTGCCGCCTATGCCCACGATAAAGCGGCGGCAACCTTGTTCGAGTGCGTCGAAAATCAGTTCTCCCGTCCCGTAAGTAGTTGTCAGCATCGGATTCCTTTTCCCTTCGGGGACCAAAGGCAAACCGCTGACGGCCGCCATCTCGATCAGGGCTGTCTGCCCGTCGCCCGAAATGCCGTACCGGCCCTGCATGGGTTCCATCAAAGGACCGTGTGCCGGCAGGGTCCGGTATTTTCCTTTTGTTGCGGAGATGAGTACGTCCAGCATTCCTTCGCCTCCGTCGGCGATCGGAAACAGCAAGGTCTCGCAATCGGGAAAGATCGTTTTGATACCTTCCATTACTGCACTCCCGGCCTCTTTCGAGGTCAGGCAGCCTTTAAAAGAGTCGATGGCTATTACTGCTTTATTCATGTTATCCGTCTTATGGTGATTCAGGTGATTTGTGGGTTCAAATGTATCTAAAGTTTGCGAAAAATAACGGGCTGTCGAAGAGAAAACGGAATGATAAATAGAAATTTGTTGGAAACAATTAGGTTAAAAAGAGTGTTCCTTAAATAGATTTCAACATAAAATGAAACAACTGAGATATGAAAGCTGATATAGGATTGATCGGGCTTGCCGTGATGGGCGAGAACTTGGCGCTCAATATGGAAAGTAAAGGTTTCACGGTGGCTGTATATAACCGGAGCGTACCCGGAGAAGAGGGTGTCGTGGACCGTTTTGTCAGTGGCCGGGGCAAAGGCAGGCATTTTATCGGAACGCATTCGATCGGACAATTGGTCGATTCGGTAAAAAGTCCCCATGTCATCATGATGATGGTCAAGGCGGGGTGTCCCGTAGACGAGCTGGTCTCGCAATTGCTCCCTTTCCTTTCACCGGGCGATGTGATTATCGACGGAGGCAATTCTGACTTCCACGACACGGAACGTCGTGTGAAGGAGTTGGAAAAGAAAGGGATCTATTTCGTCGGAACCGGAATTTCGGGAGGCGAGGAAGGAGCCTTGCACGGTCCGTCCGTGATGCCCGGAGGTTCGGCGGATGCCTGGCCGCTGGTGAAAGGTTTCTTGCAGGGGATTTCCGTCAAGTTGGACGACGGTTCGCCTTGCTGCGAATGGATCGGAACGGGGGGAGCAGGCCATTTTGTGAAAATGGTGCACAATGGTATCGAATATGGCGATATGCAGCTTATTTCCGAAGCTTATTCGCTGTTGAAGAGGCGGAAAGGATTGGACAACGATGCGATGGCCGTTGTTTTTGATGAATGGAACGGTGGGGAATTGGATAGTTTCCTGATCGAGATAACCGCCAATATTCTGCGTTTTCGTGACGAAGACGGAAAACCGTTGCTCGACAAGATATTGGATGTCGCCGGACAGAAAGGAACTGGTAAATGGAGTGCAATTGCGGCAATGGACGAGAACGATCCGCTGACGTTGATTACGGAAGCTGTCTACGCCCGCCTGCTCTCGGCCTTATATCCCGAGCGAGTAAAGGCGGCAAGACTTTACAATGGACAATTGAAAGTAGATAATGGACAATTGGAAGAGAAAGAAAATTTGTCAATTGTCAATTCTCAATTGTCTATTGAAGACGTCCGCCAGGCACTATACGCAGCCAAGCTGGTTTCCTATGCACAAGGATTCTCTTTGCTTCACCGGGCTTCCGTTCATTATGGCTGGGAGTTGGATTACGGGACAATTGCTCGTATTTGGCGTAAAGGGTGTATCATCCGTTCCGTCTTCCTGCAAAAGGTCACGGATGCATACCGGAAGGAGCCGGACTTGGAAAACTTGCTCTTCGATGACTTTTTCCGTAACAAGATACAGGCTTCTCTTCCCGCTTGGCGCCGGGTTGTCGCCGAAGGAGCGTTGAGTGGGATTGCACTGCCTGCCATGAGTTCGGCATTAAGTTACTTCGACGGGCTGTGCACGCTGCATTCGGCTGCTAATATGATTCAGGCGCAACGCGACTATTTCGGAGCTCATACTTACGAACGTGCCGATCGCGAACGTGGTCATTTCTTCCACACCGACTGGACAGGAGAAGGTGGCCGTACGGTTTCGGGAACGTATAACGTCTGAATTACCGACATCGTCTCTTGTAGGGGCAGGGCTCTGCTCTGCCTATCGTTGTCCGATAGGGTGATTTTCATCGGACGGAGTAGAACCGTGTCCCAACGGGTTTCGGCATCATTAAATTTTAAAAGCAAATGAAAACAGCAAACAATCAATTGTTAGTCATATTCGGAGCTTCCGGCGACCTGACGGGGCGGAAACTTCTGCCTTCGCTCTATGAGCTGCACGTTCGGGGATTATTGCCGGAGCGCTTCTCCATCTTGGGGGCGGCCCGTACGGAATATTCCGATGATGAATATCGCGCTTTCGAAAAGGTGCATATCCGGGAATCCCTGAAGAACAGAGAGGTGGACGAAGCCGAACTGGACAGTTTCCTTCGCCGTGTCTTTTACCTTGCTTTCGATTCGACCCGTTCTGCCGAATACCGCAGACTGAAAGATCGTATCCGTCTGTTACAACAAGAGCTGCAGTTACCGGACAGGATCATTTATTACCTTGCTACACCGCCGGCGATGTATGAACTGATTCCGGCTTGCCTGAAAGAAAACGGGATGAATGTTGCCGGAAGCAAGGATGGCTGGCGTCGCGTGATCGTGGAGAAGCCTTTCGGAACGAGCCTTGAATCGGCCGAACGGCTGAACAAGCATCTTATCCATATCTTCGATGAAAAGGAAATTTACCGTATCGACCATTATTTAGGAAAGGAGACGGTGCAGAACATCTTGGTACTCCGTTTCTCCAACGGTATATTCGAACCGTTGTGGAACCGTAATTATATCGACTCGATCGAGATCAGCGCCTCGGAAACGCTTGGTGTGGAGAATCGTGGTAAATATTATGATGGGGCGGGAGCCTTGCGAGATATGATCCAGAACCACCTGATGCAACTGATGGCCTTTACGGCGATGGAGTCGCCTTCGGTGTTCGAACCGGAACCGATCCGCGATGAGATTGTGAAAGTGTTCCGCGCTTTGCGTCCGTATAAGACGCATGATATGAACAACCTGATTGTGCGTGGCCAGTACGAGGGTTATCGGGAAGAGAAGAATGTGGCGCCGGACTCCACCACGGAGACTTACGTCGCCATGAAAATGTTTATCGATAACTGGCGCTGGAGCGATGTCCCGTTCTATATTTTTACCGGAAAGAAGTTGTCGGAAAAGAGTTCGGAAATTGTGGTGAACTTCAAGTCCACTCCTCATCAGCTATTCGCCGGACAGTGTTCGGGTGGCTCCTGTAACAAACTGATTATCCGTATCCAGCCGAATGAGAGCATCACGCTGAAGTTCGGTCTGAAGATGCCGGGAGCCGGTTTCACGGTGAAGCAGGTCGGTATGGATTTCCGCTATGATTCGCTTTCGAAGAACTATCTGCCCGATGCCTATGAGCGTCTGTTGCTCGATGCCATGTTGGGCGATTCGACTTTGTATGCTCGTAGTGATGCTTTGGAGTCAAGTTGGCGATTGATCGACCCGATCCTCCATCATTGGAAAGAAGAGGGCGCAAAGAACCTGTTTTTCTATGCTCCCGGTGAGGACGGCCCGCTCGAAAAGGCTAAGTTGGGGATGATACCGAAGGAGTGCCCTTGCCAAAGTTGTCAATGATATAAAATAGATGATTATGATAATAGAAAATTTTAAAGACGATAAAGATGCCCTCCGGGCAATGACCGGTGAACTTGTCCGCTATATGGACCGGAAGGATGACAGTCGGCCTTTCAACCTCGCCTTGTCGGGAGGAGAGACGGCACAAAAAATGTTTGTTCTTTGGAGAGATGAATATAGAGACAAGATCGACTGGGATGCGGTCCGTTTCTTTTGGGTGGATGAACGATGCGTTCCGCCAACCGCCCCGGATAGTAATTATAGATATGCAAACGAGCTTTTGTTCAAGCCGCTGCATATTCCGGCCGACCATGTGCACCGCATTCATGGCGAAGTGGAGCCGGGGACGGAAGCGATGCGCTATTCGCGTGTCGTGAAGGAGTATCTGCCTCGGCACGGGCAATTGCCTTGTTTCGATTGCATTATACTGGGGATCGGAGGCGATGCGCATACCGCATCCATCTTTCCGGATACTTTGCCGTTATTGACAGATAGCCGTAATTATGCTGTTTCCCAACATTCCGGATCTCATCAGTATCGCATTACGATGACTGGCCCGCTGATCCTGAATGATTCGCCATTGCTGGTCCCGGTCTTGGGACCGGGAAAGAAAGAGATGCTCGAAGAACTGAAAAATGGCTATTCGGCAACCAATCCTACACCAGCCGCCTATATTCTTTCCCATGCGGTAGAGGCGTTTGTCTATTCGACTGTTTTCGACGAGAGCTTTTCCAGGAAGTAGACAATGGCATAACCTAAGATCATCAGACCGATAGCCTCCCAAACAAGTTGATTCGGCATGATGTTGGCTTCGACTAACGGTTTTACGACTCCATGACTGTCCGTATAGGTTTCGATCGTTTCTTTCCAAGGCCAGACCTTGTTCAGCGATCCCAGCATAAAGCCGGCCAATACGGAGATCGTAATGTCGTGAAACCGGCGAAGGGCAAACGAAAGGATACGGGAGAAACTGGTGATACCGATTGCTGCACCGCAAATAAACACCAGCATCACGGGGACATTGAATGTTTTTACCGCCTCCATGATATAGAAATACTTGCCTAACAACACTAAAATGAAACTGCCCGATATACCCGGCAAGATCATGGCGCAGATAGCTATTGCCCCGCAAAGGAAGATAAAGAACAGATTGGAAGGTGTCTCGGCCGGTGTTGCAACCGTTATGTAAAAAGCTATGATAATCCCGATGATGTAACTCAGGATCGTTTTCCAATCCCACTTCTTGATATCTTTGGAAACGAACCAGGTAGAAGCCAGTACCAATCCGAAGAAGAAGGACCAGACCAGGATCGGGTGGTCTGTCAGCAGCCAGGTGATGAGTTTGGCCAACGAAAAGATACTGATCCCGATCCCTGCCACGATGGACAGCAGGAAGTTGGCATTGATCGCTTTCCAGAATGCCGCGATTTTTCCGGTGAAGAGCAGTTTGAGGCTGGCTCCGTTAATACTTTTGATCGAATCGATCAACTCTTCATAGATTCCGACAATGAAGGCGATGGTCCCGCCTGATACGCCAGGCACGACGTCTGCCGCACCCATACCCATGCCTTTTAGAACTAATAGGCCGTAGTCTTTTAGATTTCTTTTCATACTTAATTATTGTTATCCTTATTCTTTAGGAATTCTTTTACCAAGTCTTCCGGAGGAATATGCTTGAAGCCGAAATGATCGATTATCCCATCTAAATCGAATCCGACTTTTTTCAGATAGTCGAACAATTCTTCGGGAGAAGTCTTCTTGTAGTGTTCGCAGAAATGTTCTATATCTCCCTTTGCCAGATACGCCATTGCTATGTGAAGGTGTATATAAGGCATGCCAGGAACAGCATTCAAGACTTTATTGAAATATTGCAAAGCCTCGTCGATATTTCCTTTCATAAAAAAATACTGCCCGGTACGGTATAAGTTTTTAAAATCATCCAGCTGCTTATTTTCCATTTCTTCGAAAGCCATGAAAAGGAGGTCGGTTGCTTCCTGTGCCTTATGCTCGTCACCGTTTTCCATATGGGCCAGGACCAGCATGGATAGGATACGGATATTGTAAGGAAATAGCTTGGCCGCTTTCATCAAGGTATCGGAAGCTTCTTCCTTATGTCCTGTTTCGACGCAGCATAGGATATAGCTGATATAAGAACCTGAACTCACTTCATGCAGGTTTTTCTGCTTTAGTAGCTCTTTCAGCAAAACATAAGCTTTTTCATAGTCCTCCAGCTTGACATAACATTCGGCAAGCAGGGGCATAAGACGTGGTGTATAGGTCTCATCGGCCTTCTTGACATCATTATACACTTCGAGCGCCTTCTCGTAATTTCCGTTCATGTACAGGCAATGCCCCTTCAGTATCTTCAACTCTTCGTTCGAGTCGTCGCATGTGAGAGCAAAATCGAATGCTTCGATCGCTTTCTCATAGTCTTCGCTGATGGAGTAGAGGCGGCCCAATGTGAACCAGTAGTCGTTGGAGTAGGGGTTCTTGTCGATCAGTTCGTTACAGACCTCGATCGCCTTTTTAATATCGCCTTCCATTTCCAGGTTGTAGCAAAGCTCGTCTTTCAAGATCAGGTTGTCAGGGAAAAGCATAAGGCCGCGGTTGATGAAATCGTGTGCCTCTTTAGTCATTTCCACATCTCCCAGGATCGGTGCGATATATTCGAATATCGTTTCCAGATATTCGCATTTGTCGGCGATAAGCTTTTCTATATGTTCGATTACTTTGTCGTACGAATCCTGCATGACGTAACATTCGAGACGTAACATGTCGAGATCCTGATTGTCGGTTTCGGCTATTGATTCGATCAGAACGAGTGCACTGTCATAGTCTTCGTTGTAGACATACGACTTGCATTGTTTGACCTGTAAATCGGGATTACCGGGATGAAGCCGCAGCCCTAAAGCCAGGACTTCATCATAGTAAGTATAGTCGTCAGATTCTTCAAAGCTGTCCAACAGCTCATCAATCTCATCTGCATCAAAATAGGCATCCTTGCCTTCTTGATGGCCGGACAGATAACGTTGTAACAGGCGTGAAATATCTTTTTTCTTCATACTGTATAATAATTAATCAATGAGCCAATGTACTAATGAAATAATGTGTCAATGGGCCAATATAAATGTTTTTCTTCATTGGCATATTGGCACATTATCCTTTGGCTCATTATTTATCTTTCACCTTGCTCCAGGTATCTTTCAGGGATACTGTGCGGTTGAAGACTAATTTGTCGGCTGTTGAATCTTTATCAACATTGAAATAGCCGATACGTTGGAACTGCAGGTAGTCGAGCGGTTTGGCGCTTGCTAGGAACTTTTCGACATAGCAATTTGTCAGCACTTTCAGGGAGTCCGGATTGATGATCTCTTTCATCGCTTCCAAAGGCGAGCAGTTTTTCGCTTCACGGATAGCCGCCATTTCGTCGCGTGGGTTCTCTACTTTCCACAGGCGGTCGTACAGACGGACTTCTGCCGGCAGGCAGTGTGCACAGCTCAACCAGTGGAGCGTACCTTTGACTTTCCGGTTACTGTCCGGCATACCGCTCTTGGTGTTCGGGTCGTATTCGCAGTAGATTTCCGTGATCTCGCCGTTCTCGTCTTTCTTGCAGCCTGTGCATTTTACGATATAGGCGTTTTTCAGGCGAACTTCCTGTCCGGGAGTCATACGGAAGAACTTTTTCGGAGCATCTTCCATAAAGTCTTCCCGTTCGATCCATAGTTCGCGGCTGAATTCGATCGTATGGCTGCCTGCCGACGGATCTTCGGGATTGTTGATCGCTTCCATCTCTTCCACCTGTCCTTCCGGATAGTTGGTGATGATGAGTTTAACCGGGTTCAGCACTGCCGATACACGAGTTGCGCGGGTGTTGAGGTCTTCGCGGACTGCACTTTCCAACAACGCAAATTCGTTCAGCGCATCATAAGTGGTATAGCCGATTTTGTCGATGAATTTGTGGATCGCTTCCGGTGAATAACCGCGACGGCGGAAACCGCAGATTGTCGGCATACGGGGATCGTCCCAGTCGTGTACCAGGCCTTCTTTTACGAGGATCAGCAGGTTGCGTTTGCTCATCAGCGTGTAGCTTAGGTTCAGCTTGTTGAACTCTGTCTGACGCGGACGGTTATCGTCGAGGTCCTTACCTTCTTTCAACCAGTCGATGAACAGGTCGTACAACGGACGGTGCACAACAAACTCCAGCGTGCACAACGAGTGGGTGACACCTTCGAAGAAATCGCTCTGTCCGTGTGCAAAATCGTACATCGGGTATGCTTTCCACTTGTCGCCGGTACGATGGTGCGGAGTCTTGACGATTCGGTAGATGATCGGGTCGCGGAAGTGCATGTTCGGGTTTGCCATGTCGATCTTGGCACGCAACACCATCGATCCTTCTTCCAGTTCGCCGCTGTTCATTTTGTGGAACAGTTCCAGGTTTTCTTCGATCGGGCGGTCACGATAGGGGCTGTTTGTGCCCGGTTGTGTCGGCGTCCCTTTCTGGGAAGCGATCTGTTCGGAAGTCTGTTCGTCGATATATGCTTTTCCTTCCTTGATCAACCGGATGGCGAAATCCCAAAGTTGCTGGAAGTAGTCGGATGCGTAGTAAATATTATCCCAGTGGTAACCCAGCCATTCGATGTCTTCTTTGATGGCGTCCACATATTCCAGATCTTCTTTCACCGGATTGGTGTCATCGAAGCGCAGGTTGCAGACACCTCCGTATTTTTTGGCAATGCCGAAATCCAAGCAGATGGCTTTTGCATGTCCGATATGCAGGTATCCATTGGGTTCGGGCGGGAAACGGGTCTGTATACGGCCTTTGTTCTTGCCTTCAGCCAAATCTTTTTCCACCATTGCTTCAATGAAGTTCAAGCTCTTTTTGCTTTCTTCCGGTTCGTTTGTTTTGATATCGCTCATCTTTGTAGTTAAATTTGTCTATTCGCAGTTTGCAAAGATAGTGAAATAAAGGCCGGAATGCAACTGTTTTCAGTCTTTTCTTTTGTTCTGTTTTTTTCAGGAGGAAAGGGGTCCCACAAGTATTTCTCTTTTTGAACGGAGTGAGAGAGATTTCCTTTGCTTTTCTTTTTTTCCCTTTTCTTTTCTTTGTGTACTTTTTTCCGGAAAAAAAGGGATTAAATCGGAAAAAAAACGGGATTAAATCAGATTTAATTTTTTGACTTATTGTCATTTTTGATGATTTAAAAGAGCTTGGTTTTGCCTGTATGACTGTCTGAATACACTTGCATGGAGTTGGAATTGCACTTGCATGGGTTTTTCGATGCACTTGCATGGATTTTAGGTCGTATTTGCTTGAAATTCATGTCGTATGCAGAAGTGTGAATATCGGATGCGAGCAAGATAAAACATCAATGCAGGAGGTGAAGCAGTACTCCTGCATCTGGTGCCTTTGGGGTTGGGGTTATTGTATTAAATCAGGCTTATTAGAAGCGCAACGTTTAAGAAGGTCACAAGTGCCCCTAAAGTGACTAAAATGATCGTTGTGGATCGTGAATTCACAAATTTGCCCATTACTTTCTTGTTGGATGTCAGATAAACTTGTGTGAAAACGGTGATCGGCAACTGCACGCTCAGCAACATTTGCGAGTAAATTAGGCCTTTGAACGGGTCTCCAACGACAAAAATAATGAGTAAAGCAGGGATAAAAGACAGCAAAACTCCTAATTTGGAATGCAGGTCTTTGTGGTTGTATGCTTCACCGTAAAACCCGGCAAAGATGGATGCTCCGGCTATTCCGGAGGTGATTGTAGAGGAAATGCCTGCCAGTAGAAGCGCACCGGCAAATATGGCTCCGGCATTGTTTCCGACCAACGGGGCTAACAACTGTTGTGCCTGGTCCAGTTCGTCAACCGCAATATTCTGCTTGAAAAAGGTTGCAGCAGCCAGTATGATCATGGCCGAGTTGATCGCCCAACCGATAATCATGGATAACAGCGTATCGTAGAATTCATATTTCAGTTGTTTTTTGATCACCGACTCGTCTTCGAGATTCCATTCGCGGCTCTGTATGACTTCCGAATGGAGAAACAGGTTGTGGGGCATGACGACGGCTCCCAGTACGCTCATGATGATCAGCATGGAGTTTTCAGGGAAAGTCGGTTTGATCCATCCTTCGATGGCAGCTCCCCATTGTGCGTCAACCAGTGCCAGTTCATACAAAAACGACAGTCCGATGATCGAAACGAACGTGATGATCCAACGCTCTATCTTGCTGTATGTATTCGTGAGCAACATTACGAGGCAGACGATCGTCACAATGACAGCCCCTATTTTGATCGGCATCCCGAACAGCATCCTAAGGGCGATGGCGCCTCCCAGCACTTCGGCAAGCGAGGTCGAAATGCTGGCCATCATGGCAGAGAGCAGGATGGGGCGGCTCAGCATGCGCGGCATATATTTGTTGGTCGCTTCCGAGAGGCAAAGCCCCGTGACGATCCCTAAGTGAGCGACATTGTGCTGGATGATAATCAGCATGATAGAGGAAAAAGTGACAACCCAGAGCAGGGCATAACCGAATTCGGAACCGGCTGCCAGATTGGTCGCCCAGTTTCCCGGATCGATAAAGCCTACGGTCACAAGTAATCCCGGCCCGATATATTTCAGCAAGTCCAGAGCGCCGGCACTCGGACGGTGGTTGATTTTTAGTTTGTCTAAAATGTTCATACTAATGGTTTATGTCATTTTCCGTCCAAAGATATAAAATATTTGGTGGAGGAAATGTTCTTGGCAATTGATAATTTTTATCGACAGATATGTTTTGTTTCAATAACTGCCGGTTCATCAGGGGAATGTCAGTATGAATGTCGTCCGTTTGGCTGCCGGTGCGCTCTTCAAGGCGATGCTGCCTCCCGAAAGGCGCATGATCTGGCGGGAGATGGAAAGTCCGATGCCGCTGCCGCCTTCTTTGGTGGTGAAGAACGGGACGAAAATATGTTCGGCTTCTTCCGGCGGAATTGCGGGTCCGTTGTTGCTGACTTCGATCAGGACAGCTTCTTCTTCGTTGCAATAGGCTTTTACTTCGATCAGGCCGTCAGCCTGTTCGCTTCCGATTGCCTGCATGGCGTTTTTCAGCAGATTCAGGACAACCTGAGAGATCAGGTTCTCGTCCGCATAAACGATCAGGTCGGAAGGCTCTACGTTGACATTGATTGTGATATTGGGGTAGTTAGTATGGTGGCGAGCCAGCTTCACCATGCGTTCCACAAATTTTTGGACATAAAAGAGGGTCGGTTCGGGCGTCGGGATATGTGTGAACTTACGGTATGACTCCACGAAAGAGATCAGGCTTTTCCCTGTTGCGCTGATCACTTCCAGCCCGTTGCGAATCTCGTCGTCCGCATTTTGGTGCAAAGAGAGAAGGGTGTCGCTGAGAGAAGTGATAGGAGTGACCGAATTCATGATTTCATGGGTCAGCACACGTGTCAGGCGAATCCACGAATCGATTTCCTTGTCGTCCAGCTCGCTGTTGATATCGTTGATCGCCAGGATGCGTACATGCTTGTCCTGCAGTGTCATTTCCGAAACGCGGATCGAAAGGTGCACGTTGCCGCGTTCGTTGGTGAAAGATATCTGGTGCTTGTCGCCCGGTTGGATGTTTTGTATGGTGTTTTTCAGGTTCTCGTCTATACGGGCCAGTTGGCGGACGTTGGTAAAGACGGTCAGCCCGAGCAACCTCAAAGCCTCGTTGTTTGTCTGGAAAATCACGCCGTTGTCATCGAGCACAATGATACCTGTATTGACGCAATTCATGATCAGCTCGTAATATTTCTCTTTTTGAACGGCATCCGCTTTGGCCTGGAAGAGTATCTGCGTGATGCGGTTAAGTGATTCGCTGACCAGTTTGTCGTTCGACGAGCGTCCGCGTGTCGCGTACCGGAAAGCATAGTCGCTGTTGTCTATCGCATCGAACATGAAAGCCACCTTCTGGGCGTTTTGTTTGTCGGACAACAAGATCAACCGAAGGAAGAAAACCCACACGGCCAAGGCCGGGACAAACCATATCCATTCCTTTTGGAGTGCAAAATAAGTATCGGCTATTGTCAGAAGAATGAAAACAGCAATACGGAAATGAAAATTATGGTAGAGTCCTTTCATCAGCATTATAATTCGTATCGTTTGATCTTATTGTACAAAGTCTGGCGGGAAATCCCCAACTGGTTTGCGACGAGCGACAAATTGCCGTTGTACTTATCCATCGCATTTTTAATCATGTTATATTCCATCTCTTCCAGTGTAGTCGCTTCTTTGTTCACGGACTCCTTTTTTGCGCGTGGAAAATCAAAATCGTTGCCGTCCAACACACTTCCTTCGGCGATGATGACAGCCTTTTCGATCGTGTGTTCGAGCTCCCGGATATTTCCGAACCAAGGTTGTGCTTTCAGTTTTTCTTTGGCATCCGGGCTGAGGCGCATGGCCGGTTTCCCATAGAGCTTGGCATATTTGGAAAGGAATATTTCGGTAAGGGGAACAATGTCTTCCGGCCGTTCCCTAAGGGGCGGTATCTCCACATGGATCGTATTGATGCGATAGAGCAGGTCCTCGCGGAATTCCCCTTTTTGCACCATCTCTTCCAGGTCGCGGTTGGTTGCACAGATCAGGCGGATGTTGACCGGGATAGGCGTATTGCTCCCCACACGGACAATGCTGCGACGTTGCAGGGCGGTCAACAGCTTGGCTTGCAGGTGGTAGGAGAGGTTTCCTATCTCGTCGAGGAACAGCGTGCCATTGTTGGCGACCTCAAATTTTCCCGGACGGTCTGCCCGTGCGTCGGTGAAAGCGCCTTTGACATGCCCGAACAGTTCGCTTTCGAAAAGTGTTTCCGTGATGGCTCCCATATCGACCGGGACCAAAGCTTCCTTTTTCCGGTTGGATAGCATGTGGATTTCGCGGGCGAGCATCTCCTTGCCGGTCCCGTTTTCACCGGTGACCAATATGTTGGCATCCGTCCGGGCGACTTTCTCGATCAGGGAGCGAAGTTGTTGCATGGCGTTGCTTTCTCCCCAGAACATCCCGCTTTCTTTGGAAACGACGAGTTTGCCCGTGTCGATCGCAATGCCTTTGCGGTTTGCCGTCCGGATATTATAGGCCGTTTTCAGAGTCTCCAGCAGTTTGGCGTTATCCCAAGGCTTGACCACGAAATCCGTTGCCCCCTCCTTGATTCCCCGTACGGCAAGGTCGATATCCGCGTAGGCAGTAAAAAGGACGACCTGTATCGAGGCATCTTCCTTTTTTATTTCCGAAAGCCAGAACAAACCTTCGTTGCCGGTGTTGATACCGGCACTGAAATTCATATCCAGCAGAACCACATCTATATTTTCGTCATGTAGTGTGGCCTTTATTTTATTGGGAGTAGAGATCGTGATCACCTTCTCGAAACAAGTGCCTAACAGCATCTGTACAGCGGTAAGGATTCCTTTGTTATCGTCTACTACCAGTATGGTGCCTTGTTTTGTCATCTGTTTTTCTTATATGTCTGCTGCAAAGATAATTTGTTCTGTTGGAGTAACTGATAATTTAAAAGAAATTTTGTTGTTCTGATGATAATTGTATCTTTGTTATTCATTAATTAAAACGTATAGGCTATGGAAAAATACGATAGGCACTCTATTCGCATAAAAGGTTATGATTATAGTAGTAATGGTTTGTATTTCTTGACGATATGTGTACAAGACAGACGGCAATTATTGGGGAATATAAAGGAAGATATCATGGAAATAAATGATACAGGAGAAATTGTTCGACAAGAATGGCTAAGCATAGAACAACGTTTCCCTGTAGTTTTACATGAATACACAATTATGCCTAACCATTTTCATGCCATTATCGAACTTGTAGGGGCAGGGCTCTGCCCTGCCCCGCTATGTTATATTCAAGAAATGGAAAAAAGGGCAGAGCAGAGCCCTGCCCCTACGTTGGGAGATATTGTTTGCGCATTTAAATCTTTATCGACAAAGCGATATAACAGATACAACAATAATAAATATGGATGTCGTTTGTGGCAACGAAATTATTATGAACATATAATCCGGAATTTTAATGATTACGACAGGATTGTTTGTTATATCTGCCATAATCCGGGAAGATGGAAAGAGGATATGTTCTACGAAATATGAGTTTTCATTGTCCAATTCTTTTACAGCAGTGTCTAATTTTTTGACACTCGATAAAATTGCTTGTTTTGATAATTTGCTGTGATATAGTGTCTTGCATGTTTTGGCACGTTCTTTGCATTTTATCAGGTAGAAAATAACATAGCAATGAAAAAGATCATATTTACAACAGTTCTTTCATTTACCCTGGTTGCCTCGATGATGGCCCAGGATAAAATATGGAGTTTGGACGAGTGCATGCGGTATGCGGTGGAGAACAGTCCGAAGGTTAAGCAGCAGCTTTATACCAATAACACATATAAAGCCGAGCAACAGTCTGCCATAGCTTCCTTTTTGCCTTCTATCAGCACGCAGGTGGACGCGCAGTACAGGTTCGGGCGTTCTGTAGACCCTGGAACGAATACCTATGTGAACACTTCCACCTTTAATAACGGTTATGGCGCGTACGCATCGTTGCCGCTTTTCAGAGGCGGGCAGTTGATCAACCAGTGGCGTTTGGCAAATATGAACCGCCACATGGGAAGAAATGATTTGCAGAAGCAAAAAGATGATTTGGCAATCAGTATTATGGACGCGTTTATTACGGTTGTCTATTATCAGGGACTGGTGAAGATGTGTTCCGAGAAGTTGGAAGACAGCCAGCGTCTTTTATACAAGACACGCCGGCAGGAGGAATTGGGCTTGAAGGGAAAGGCGGATGTCGCCCAGATCGAATCGCAGGTGGCCGGTGACGATTATAACCTGACACATCAGCAGAATCTTTATAATACGGCGATGATGACCTTGAAGAACGCGATGAATTACCCGTCTGATTTGGCTCTCGATATCGATACGGTTGTGCCTCCCGTGCAGGACATATTGGCCGAAGAATCGGTCAGTGCCATTCAGGATTACGCTATGGCAAACAACCCGACCGCCTTGCAGGCCGCTTTTCAAGTGAAAACCAGTAAAATGAATTACCTGATAACGAAAGGCCAATTACTACCCACTCTTTCGCTCCAAGCCGGCATCAGCACCAGTTACTTCGAAAACTTGAAATCGGAGAATGCTCCTGCCTCTTTTAAAAACCAGTTTAAGAATAATCGCGGAGAATATATCTATTTTAGTTTTAGTTTCCCTTTGTTTGACGGCCTGTCGCGGATTACCAATGTGCGCCGTGCCCGTAACAATGTCCGGATCGCTTATGAAAAGCAAACCGAAACGCTTCGACAGTTGCAGAAAGATGTAGAGCAAGCCATTCTCGACCGGGAAGGCTATGCAAAAGAAACGATCCAGATGGAGAAGAAAGTAGAGGCCGACGCCTTGGCCTACCAGGTCACCCTTCGCAAATTCGAGGAAGGGCTGATGAGCCCGCTCGACGTGCAGACGAATGCGACGACTTTGTTGAACTCCAAGGCCGATCTCTTACAGAGGCGTTTGCTGTACACAATGAAATGCCGGCAGGTTGATTATTACAAAGGACAACCGTTGGTTGCTGAAAATTGATAGTTGAAAATTGAAAGTTTAAGAAATAAAAAAACATATAATCATGGATATACAGTTAGAAAAAAAGAAAGGTCTTCAGAAGAAGCATATTCCTTACGCGGCAGGTGGCGCTTTTTTCTTGGTTTTGGTAGGATGGATTATTTTCGGTGACCACGCTTCGACATTGAAAGTTGATGCCCGTGGTGTCAATATCGGAAATGTGACGAAAGAGTTGTTTAACGATTTCGTCCGTGTGAACGGTCAGGTACAGCCCATTACGGTTGTACAGCTCAGCCCGGAAGAAGGCGGTATCGTACAGGAGAAAGTTGTGGAAGAAGGGGCGCAGGTGAAGAAAGGGGATGTGATCATCCGGCTTTCCAATTCAAACCTCGACCTGCAGATATTGGATGCCGAAGCCCAGTTGGCTGAAAAGCAAAACTTCCTTCGTAACACCCAGGTGACGATGGAGCAGGACAAATTGAACAATCAGTTGGAAAAGGCGCAGTTGGATGTCGATATGACGCGCTATCGCCGTGCTTATAAACAACAGAAGAAATTGTACGAAGAAAGTTTGATTGCCAAGGAAGAATTCCTGAAAGCAAAGGAAGACTATGAATTGGCGACTAAGAAATATGATCTGGTAGTCGAACGTTTGCGCCAGGATTCGATCTCCCGCACGATCCAGATGGACGAAATGGAAACCAGCTTGTCCAATATGCGTAAAAACATCGCTCTGGTGCATGAACGCAAGGAACATTTGAATGTACGCTCGCAGATCGACGGTGAATTGGGGCTGCTGGATGTCGTGTTGGGGCAGAACGTCTCGGCCGGACAGAAGATCGGACAGATAAACGACCTGTCGGACTATAAGATCGAGGCCCTGATAGACGAACATTATATCGACCGTGTGAAAAAAGGGTTGTCCGCAACGTTCGAACGCCAGGGCTCGGATTTTGAATTGAGCGTACGCAAAGTCTATCCGGAAGTGCGCGACGGCAAGTTCCGTACGGATTTCGTCTTCACCGGCGAACGCCCGGACAATATCCGCAGCGGACAGACCTATTATATCAATCTGGAACTCGGACAACCGACGGAAAGCATCATCATCCCGCGCGGAACCTTCTTCCAGAGTACAGGCGGCAGCTGGATTTTCGTTCTTGACAAAGACGGCAAGAAAGCATATCGCCGCAAAATCAAGATCGGCCGTCAGAACCCGCAATACTACGAAGTCATCGACGGCCTGGAAGCCGGTGAAAAAGTAATCGTTTCCAGCTATGAAAGCTACAAGGATAATGAGGTGTTGATACTTGAATAGCGGAAGTCTTCCATGATTTCTTTTATGACTTCGGCTGCGGTTTGCGTTTCGCGGAAGAGGGATGCGACTTGTCCGATTTCCAGTTCTCCTTCTTGGAGATCACCTTCGAAAATGCCTTTCTTGGCGCGTCCTTTTCCTAACAGTTCTTTCATTTCCTCGACAGACGCGCCACGGGCTTCGGCCTCTTCGACGGCTGTGGCGAAACCTCCTTTAACCAGACGGGTGGGAGAGAGTTTCTTCAGCAAAAGCTTCGTGTCGCCTTCGTTCAGGCTGAGGCACAGTTGCTTGAAATTCTCGTGTGCGGAACTTTCTTTTGTCAGGGCGAAACGCGTGCCTATCTGGACTCCTTCGGCTCCGAGGACGAAAGTCGCCAGCATGGCGCTGCCCGTTCCGATACCGCCGGCAGCCATCAATGGAAGAGACGTGGCGCGGCGTACGGCGGGTATCAGGCAAAGAGTCGTGGTCTCTTCACGTCCGTTATGCCCGCCGGCTTCAAAACCTTCGGCAACGATGGCATCGACGCCGGCCTGCTCGCATTTGACGGCAAACTTGGAACTGCTGACGACGTGCGCGACTTTCATCCCGTGTCCTTTCAGAAAACTCGTCCACGTTTTGGGATTGCCGGCTGAAGTGAAAACAATCTTCACGCCTTCTTCCACCAGTATGTTCATCAAGGTTTCGAGTTCGGGATACATCAAAGGGACGTTCACGCCGAAAGGTTTGCCGGTGGCCGCCTGGCATTTGCGGATATGTTCGCGTAAAACCTCAGGGTGCATGGAGCCTGCACCGATCAGCCCCAGGCCGCCTGCGTTGCTGACCGCCGAGGCCAGCCGCCAACCGCTGCACCAGACCATTCCGCCTTGTATGATCGGATATTGGATACCGAAAAGTTGACAAATTCTATTCATGTTCATTTTTTTATTTGGTTCATACAGATTGCAATATTAATGAAAATATGCCGCTTTTCCTCATCGGTTATCGTTCTATTCATGACTTATCACATGTTTTAAGTAAAAGCTATTACAATCTAATACACAAATCGATAAACAATTTTTGGTTTAATTACATACCTTTGCAACCAGAACAATTAATAATTACAGACATGAACAAAACACTTATGGCTGCCGGGCTGGCAGTCGTTTTAGGAGCATGTAACTCATCAAAGAAGAGCGATGGAGCTGATGCTTCCGCCATGAATCCGTTCTTTACCGAGTACACGACACCGTTCGGAGTCCCTCCTTTTGAACAAATCAAAGTAGAACATTACAAGCCGGCTTTCCTGAAAGGCATGGAGGAACAAACGGCAGAAATTGAGGCGATCGTAAACAATCCCGATGAAGCCACTTTCGAGAATACGATTGCCGCGCTGGACCGTAGCGGCGAACTGCTCATGAAGGTCGCCTATGCTTTCGGCGGTCAGGCGAGCGTCAACACGAATGATGAGATCCAGGCTCTTGAACAGGAACTTTCGCCGTTGCTCTCCAAACATAGCGACGATATCAGCTTGAATCCGCAGCTTTTTGCCCGTGTAAAATCCGTATATGAGAATCAGGCAAAGCTGAACCTGGACAAGGAACAGAAGAAACTGCTCGAAGAAACCTACAAAGGG
>OJKP01000418.1_pt1 | contig 31612 bp, 19 predicted proteins | sample 1596521 | NCBI WGS metagenome assembly OJKP01 (sample SAMEA4350130, study PRJEB24818) | metagenome | biome: human; feature: gut; material: faeces | place: Denmark | collected 2013-09
AAGCCTTACCTGCATTTTGGCAAGAAGTCTTTAGATGAAGCTGCTTTGGTGATAAGCAAGACTCCTATCGACTATGGAATGTCGTGTTCTTACAGCAGGGGCAACCTCTATGTAGAACTTCAGGCAGCATCGCCTTTCAAAAAGCAGGAGAAGCAATATTGGTTGGATTTGCCTATCTACAGTTACAGTAAGAGCATCAAAGACCAGACGGCTTCGCAATATGCCAGCATCAAGGTTGCTTACTCCTTCGACTTTGGCAGGAAGACCCCAAAAGTAGAGAAGGATGTTAATAAGAATATAAACAGCTCTTTGTTAAGAGTGGAGTAGAGTTGAATAAATCTGTCGTTGGCTGTGGAATTAACAGGATTTTTTCCTCCGTTTCTTTGCCATATCCATCTTTTTCCTTAATTTTGCAGCGGAAACTCTATAATAGATATATGTAATGGCAATAAGAATGAAGATGAAACAGGAAAAGATGAGAAAGATAGGCATCGCTTCGGCTTTGGGCTTGGTGGTGCTCGTGATATTGGGACTGTATGGCGCCAGCAACTATATGCTCAATTATTCGCTCAACTATCCGAAGGAGGAGAGAATGACGGCTGAGCATTGGAAGAACAGAATGAAGAACGAGTGCCCCTGGATGGTTGGCTGGATGGACTCCGTGTATCAGCACCATTGCTTGAAGGATACCTTTGTCACGATGCCATCGGGCTACAAAGCCCATGCTATCTATCTCTATGCACCGAAGACTACGGAAAAAACAGCCGTGGTGGTGCATGGCTATCAGGTGCGCTCTGAGGGAATGCTGCATATCGCCTATCTCTATAATCACGATATGGGGTATAATGTGCTCCTGCCAGATCTGTATGGACATGGAGAGAGCGAGGGCGACCATATCCAGATGGGATGGAAGGATAGATGGGATGTCATCAGATGGTCGGAAATCGCCAATGAGATTTTTAAAGTGAAGGGTGAAGAACGAAGAGTGAAGAATACCCGTCAGGTGATTCACGGTATTTCGATGGGTGCGGCAACCACGATGGCAGTATCGGGAGAGAAGACTCCCGATTACGTGAAGTGCTTTGTGGAGGATTGTGGCTATACCAGCGTGTGGGATGAGTTTGCTGCTCAGCTCAAAGACCAGTTTGGCTTGCCAGCCTTCCCGCTGATGAATACCACTTCTGCCCTTTGCCAGTATCGCTATGGCTGGTCGTTTGTCGAGGCGCAGCAGATAGAGCAGGTTCGCAAGAGCACCAAACCGATGCTCTTTATTCATGGCGATAAGGATGCCTTCGTGCCCTACGCCATGCTTCATCCGCTTTATGAGGCAAAGAAGAAGGGCCGTAAAGCCATCTTCATCGCCAAAGGCTCCGTTCATGCCATGGCATATCGCGACCATCACGAGGAATACACCCGCATCGTGAAAGACTTTGTATCGAAAGAGAAATAGGCTATTCATGCAAATGGCGGGCAGCATGAGAGGAGAGTTTCAGCACGGCAGGACCGCTCATGCCCCAATGGGTGATGAGGAGCGGACTAAAAGTCTTGTCGGCTATGTTGAAGGTGAAGAGCGATGGGATAGGCTGTTCTATCGCATGTCCTAAATCTGAGAAATGCTTGAAGTTTTCCATCTTGGGATGACCGCCAGTGGTGATGGCTACCCGGTGGAAAGCTATCTGTCTGATTTCGGAAACGGGATGAGAGGCAGAAGATGCTCCCGAAAAATTTCCTTTTGAAACCTTGAAATCCAGGAGCAGGCGCTCATCCTCCAGTTCCGTGATGGCGGTGAGCAGGTGGTTGCATTGTATCTTTACGCCCAGTCGCTTGGCGGTATTCACCAGACAGTCGATGATGCTGCGTGAATCCTGCGATTGCGGAAACACGCATTGGCCTTCCTCCCGTAATTTCCACCTTGGCGAGAACCTTCGAATTCTTTTCGAATATGGTGATGTCGGCGTGAGGGAAGTTGCGCTTGGCCTCTATCGCCGCAAAGAATCCTGCGGCACCCCCACCAATAATTGCAATATGTAGTGTTTGTGGCATATTGTATTTTTGATGATTAGGATGCAAAGTTAGCATAAAAAGAAGACATGGCAAAATAAAACCAGTTTTTTTTTTGTCATTCCGATTTTTCTTCGTAACTTAGCGGCGCAAATATAATATCATGTAATCTGAAATATGGCAAAAAAAGAATATGTAGAGGCCAACAAGCGTTGGCTGGAAGAAAAGGCTCAAGAGGAAGGTGTGAAAGCACTCCCTCGTGGTATATATTATAAGGTGTTGAAACAGGGAGATCCAAATGGGGCACAACCAGGCAAGCGCAGTATTGTGACTGCTCATTATACGGGTTGGACCATCAATGGCAAGAAGTTTGATTCCAGCCGTGGCGGAACTCCGTTTGCGATGCGATTGAGCGATCTGATAGATGGTTGGATTGTGGCGATGCAACAGATGCACGTAGGCGACCAGTGGGAACTTTATATTCCTGCCGAAATGGGATATGGAAAGTTCTCTCAGCCAGGAATACCAGGAGGTTCTACTCTTATCTTTGAAGTTGAGTTGTTGGGAGTGGGATAAACGCACCTGTTGAAATCCCAAAGGTTTCTATTCCATCTTTAAATAAAAAAGTCCCATACGATTCCAGGTACTGCCAGATGGCATTCTGCGGATCGTATGGGACTTCTTTTATTGTCACTTTTTGTTGTGGCAATTATTTCTGCTGTGATTTCAGCAAGTCGCGAATCTCCATCAGAAGTTTCTCCTCAGCACTTGGTTCTGGTGCTTTTGGTGCCTCAGGCTCCTTAGGTTCTTCCTTCTTCTTAGCTAACTTGTTGACCGCCTTGATGAGCATGAAGATACAGAAAGCCACGATGAGGAAGTCGAAGCAGGTCTGGAGGAAACTACCATAGTTGATGGTCGCAGTCTTGAATTCCTCACCGGCAACCTGTACGGTAGGCAAGGTCAACTTGAGGTCAGCGAAGTTGACGCCACCAATCAACCATCCGATAGGAGGCATGATGACATCATCCACAACAGAACTTACGATTTTGCCGAAAGCACCACCGATGATCACACCGACAGCCATGTCAAGCACATTGCCACGCATGGCGAATTCCTTGAATTCATTCAAAAATTTACTCATAACTTAATTCTTTTACTTTTGTTTATTTAAATGTTGATATAATTTTAGTATTTATACTTTGTCATTTCTTGCAGAATGATGATTTTTCCAATATATATAATAAGGTGTAAGGCATCATTGGGTTTGATTTCTTCATCCGATATGCATATTTCATTCTTGTGAAAGGATTGAATTTTGCAATATGGAGTTGTCAGTCTGACATGTTAACTGCTTTTTTTATAGCAAGATTAAACCTCAACTATCCTTTTTTAACTTATTTAATACTCTTTTCGTGTGCAAAGTTAGAAAAAAATTAGTAACTTTGCGCTCGGAAAAAGAAAAAAATGCTTGAAAGCTTATTTTTTTGAATGTTTCAGCACTTCAGGATTGCTTGAGAGCTTAAAATATGGAATTATTTTAAACCATTAATTTTAAATATTAAAAAAAATGACAAAAGTTGCTATTAACGGCTTCGGCCGTATCGGTCGTCTGGCTTTCCGTCAGATGTTTGAGGCAGATGGTTATGAGGTAGTTGCAATCAATGACCTTACATCTCCAAAAATGTTGGCTCACCTTCTTAAGTATGATACAGCACAGGGTGGCTTCGCTGGTAAGTATGGCGAGGGCAAGCACACTGTAGAGGCAACAGACAACTCTATCATCGTTGATGGTAAGGAGATCACTATCTACGCTAAGCCTAACGCAGCTGAGCTTCCTTGGGGTGAGCTTGGTGTTGACGTAGTACTTGAGTGCACAGGTTTCTATACATCTAAGGAGAAGGCTTCTGCTCACCTTACAGCAGGTGCTAAGAAGGTAGTTATCTCTGCTCCAGCAGGTAACGATCTCCCTACTATCGTTTACAACACAAACCACAAGACTTTGACTCCAGCTGATACAGTTATCTCTGCAGCTTCTTGTACAACAAACTGCTTGGCTCCAATGGCTGACACTTTGAACAAGTATGCAGCTATCCAGTCAGGTATCATGTCAACAATCCACGCTTACACAGGTGACCAGATGATTCTCGACGGTCCTCAGCGTAAGGGCGACCTCCGTCGTTCTCGTGCAGGTGCTCAGAACATCGTTCCTAACTCAACAGGTGCTGCTAAGGCTATTGGTCTTGTAATCCCTGAGTTGAACGGTAAGTTGATCGGTTCTGCACAGCGTGTTCCTACTCCAACAGGTTCTACAACTATCCTCGTAGCTGTTGTTAAGGGTAAGGACGTTACAGTTGAGGGTATCAACGCTGCAATGAAGGCTGCTTCTAACGAAAGCTTCGGTTACAACGAGGATCCTATCGTTTCTTCTGATATCATCGGTATGCGTTTCGGTTCTCTCTTCGATGCTACTCAGACAATGGTTAGCAAGATCGACGACGACACATATCAGGTACAGGTAGTTTCTTGGTACGACAATGAGAACTCTTATACTTCTCAGATGGTTCGTACTATCAAGTACCTCGCTGAGTTGAAGTAATACCGCTGAAGCGATTTACGACAATATATAGCCTGGCATTGTAAAATGCCAGGCTTTTTTATTATTTGTTTTTTTTTTGTCTAATGGCTTGAAGTTTTATAGCATAAAGGCATACTGATTCTCCTTTTCTTGCCTTGTTTTCCCATTTTTTTTATTTCTTTGTTTGTCTGTATCGGAAAAATTTGTATCTTTGCGCCATGAAACATTCTATGATTACCATATTGGGTCCTACTGCCAGTGGAAAGACTAGTCTTGCCGCTGCACTTGCCTCGCATATCAATGGCATGGATTCTTCCATGTGGGGTGGCGATACGCATGGAGCTGAGATTATCAGTGCCGATAGTCGCCAGGTCTATCGGGGCATGGATATTGGTACGGGAAAAGATCTTGAGGATTATACGGTAGGGGGTAAACTGATTCCTTATCATCTGATAGACATCTGTGATGCCGGTACCAAGTATAATCTCTTCCAATATCAGCAGGACTTCTATGATGCCTATCAGGACATTACTCATCGTGGCGTACTTCCGATACTCTGTGGAGGTACCGGACTCTATATCGAGTCTGTCTTGAAAGGTTATCATCTTTCACCAGTTCCTCAAAATCCTGCTCTTCGTAGTTCCCTCGAAGGTAAAACGCTGGAAGAACTGACAGATATGTTGGTGGATTTGAAGGCGAAGAATGGTTCTAATATGCACAATCGCACAGATGTAGATACTGCGCAGCGCGCCATCCGTGCGATTGAGATTGAAACTTACAATCTCGAACATCCAATGCCAGAGCGGGAATTGCCTGCGGTTGATTCTTTGGTGATAGGAGTAAGTATCGACCGTGATGCCCGCCGTGATAAAATCACCCGCCGTCTGAAACAGCGTCTGGAGAATGGGATGGTAGAGGAAATCAAGGGACTCCTCGATCGTGGTATTCCTGCAGAAAACCTGTTGTATTACGGGTTGGAATACAAGTTTATCACAGAATATGTGATAGGAAAAACTTCTTATGAGGAGATGCTGAGAGGATTGGAAATCGCCATTCATCAGTTTGCCAAAAGGCAGATGACCTGGTTCCGTGGTATGGAGCGCAGGGGTTTTACCATTCATTGGATAGATGCACTTCAACCGATGGAGCAGAAGGTAGAGCAGGTTCTTGAACTGATGAAATCTAATCAGTAGCTATTTATTGATTGATAAATATTTGGATAAGTAATAGATGGATTTCTGATCGTATATACATTATTATTAAATAGAGAATATTATTATAGGAGAATAATCGACGTGGCTGTAAATGAAAATAAATGGGGCTTGCTCTATTGCCCTCGAGGAGGATGGAGGAGCAGTGCGCGCTGGACTAAGATAGAGAAAGTTTTGCGCCAACTTCATGTGGACTATGATTTCGTGCAAAGCGAGAATCAGAAAAGTGTAGAGCGTCTGGTTAAGATGTTTATCAACAATGGCTATAAGACAATCGTTATTGTGGGTGGAGATTCTGCATTGAATGATGCAGTAAACTGTCTGATGCAGGTAGATGCTTCCGTAAGAAACCAGATTGCGCTGGGTATTATTCCTAATGGACTGATGAATGACTTTGCTCATTTCTGGGGATTTGATGATAGTGATTATGAACAGACTATCAAATGGCTCCAGCAGCGTCGTGTGCGCAAGATTGATTTAGGTTGTATCCGTTATCAAAACAAGAAGGGGGAAAACTGTCACCGCTATTTTCTCAATTGCGTGAATGTCGGTCTGATAGCTGCTATCATGAATCTGCGTCGCAAGACTCATCATGTATTTGGTTCCCGCACCCTGTCGTTCCTCTTCTCATTCGTGCTGATGATTTTCCAGCGATTAGACTATAAGATGCATATCCGCATCAATTCAGATGTCATTAAGCGTAGGGTGATGACCATGTGTGTAGGAAATGCATCGGGATATGGACAGACTCCTAATGCGGTGCCTTACAATGGTCTGCTGGATGTCTCTGTAGTTCATCATCCTGGTATGCCCCAGCTCTTTGAAGGCTTTTATCTTTTCGTCAAAGGTAAATTCCTCAATCATAAAAGTGTGCATCCCTATCGCACGAGAGAGGTGGTGGTAGAGGATTCTTCTCATGCGATGATTGGTGTAGATGGTCGATTGATGAAGACGCCAGTTGGGCCTTACCGCATCACGGTGGAGCAGGAAGTAATCAATTTCCTGATACCGCAGTAGTCAGATTGATCTTATTTCAAGAATAATAAGGTGTATCGGAATACAAGTTCCGGTGCACCTTTTTTCGATTGTGCGATTGTTGTAAAGAGACTACACAAAACTGTGTGTATTCATCAAAGTGACTTAAAATCGGGGAATATTTGCCCTTTAAAAGCTTATAAAACATTAAATATAGCGATTTTCTTAAATTCTTTGCCAAAAAACTTTGTCGTTTCGCTTTTTTTCCTTACCTTTGGATGCAATAAAGTCAACAAAAAATATTAAAAACCTTAATATAGATCTATGAGTTATCTAAAATTCGAAAAGGCCCTGATGACCAACCTACAGGAGTCATTGCCGAAGGAGTTGCTTAGAACCAACCGCTCGGGTGCTTATTCGTGCTCTACGATTGTTGACTGTAATACTCGAAAGTATCATGGTTTGCTGGTTGTCCCTATTCCAGAACTGGATGGCGACAATCATGTATTGCTGAGTTCTCTCGATCCTACAGTCATTCAGCATGGCGCTGAATTCAATCTCGGATTGCACAAGTATCAAGGCAACAATTTTAGCCCGATGGGCCATAAATACATTCGTGAGTTTGATTGCGATAAGGTGCCAACAACGCTTTACCGTGTAGGTGGTGTCATCTTAAAGAAAGAGGTCGTTTTTCAGCATTATGAAGATCGCATCTTGATCAGATACACCATGGTGGATTGTCATTCTGCTACCACCTTGCGTTTCCGTCCATTCTTGGCATTTAGAAGCGTGCGTCAGTTTACCCATGAGAATGGAACAGCATCCCGTGAGTATTCAGCAGTGGATAATGGTATCAAGACTTGTATGTATGCAGGTTATCCAGACCTTTATATGCAGTTCTCCAAGAAGAATGAGTTTGTTTTTGCCCCAGACTGGTATCGTGGTGTGGAGTATCCTAAGGAGCAGGAGCGTGGCTATGCTTCCAATGAGGACCTTTATGTACCTGGTTATTTTGAGATGCCAATCAAGAAAGGTGAGAGCATAGTCTTTGCTGCATCTACATCTGAAATCAAGACCGGTACATTGAAGAAACTTTTTGATAAGGAAGTGGCAGAAAGAGCCCCTCGTGACAATTTCTTCCATTGTCTTGTCAATGCTGCCCATCAGTTCCACCGTCGTGAGAAAAATGATGACCGATACATTCTGGCTGGTTATCCTTGGTTCAAGTGCCGTGCGCGAGATACATTTATTTCTTTGCCGGGTCTTACCCTCTCTATAGAGGAAAATGACTACTTTGAACTGGTGATGAAGACAGCCATGAAGGGATATCAGGAATTCATGGAAGGAAAGGATATCACGGTGAATATTACCGAATTGGAGCAGCCGGATGTTCCTCTCTGGGCAATCTGGGCTCTTCAGCAGTATGCTAAGGAAACCAGCAAGGAGGAATGTCTGAAGAAATATGGTAAGTTCATCAAGAGTGTCATGCTCTTTATCGAAGGCAATCACCATCCTAATCTGGAATTGCATCCTAACGGACTCCTTTACGTTGATGGAAAGAATAAGGCTGTGACATGGATGAACTCTACTGCCAACGGAAAACCTGTAGTTCCAAGAAGTGGCTATATTGTGGAATTCAATGCGTTGTGGTACAATGCATTGTGCTTCTGTGCTGCTCTCTGCGAACAGGAAGGCAAACAAGAGAGACAACAGCATCTTCTGGAATTGGCAGAGAAGACTAAGCAGTCTTTCCTCGATACTTTCCTCAATGAGTATGGGTATCTCTATGACTATGTAGATGGTAACATGATCGATTGGAGTGTTCGACCTAATATGATTTTCCCAGTCGCTTTCGACTATTCTCCTCTTTCTCAAGACCAGAAGAAGAAAGTGCTCGATATCTGTACACGTGAACTCCTGACCCCTAAGGGATTGCGCTCTCTTTCTCCTAAGAGTGGCGGTTATAATCCTGTCTATGTAGGTCCTCAGAGCCAGCGAGATTATGCATATCATCAGGGTACTGCATGGCCTTGGCTCGGCGGTTTCTATATGGAGGCAAGTTTGAAACTCTACAGAAGAACCCGATTGAGCTTCATTGAGCGCCAGATGGTGGGATATGAAGATGAAATGTCTTATCATTGTCTCGGTACCATCAGCGAACTCTTTGATGGTAACCCTCCATTTGCTGGACGTGGTGCCATTTCCTTTGCCATGAATGTGGCAGAGATTCTGCGTGCACTCGAATTACTCGATAAGTATCAATATTAATAAGGAGGACTGCTATATGAAAGTATTAATGTTTGGATGGGAGTATCCTCCTCATGTATTTGGTGGTTTGGCTACTGCTAACTTTGGTATTTCTCAGGGCTTGCATGCCCAGGGTGACATTGAAACCATACTCTGTCTTCCTCATCCTTTCGGTGATGAGGACCGCAGTGCTTGTAAGATTGTGGCCATGAATAGTGTGCCTATCGCCTGGCGTGATGTCAATCATGATTACGTACAGCAGCGAGTAGGCAATATTATGAATCCGGATGACTATTTCCGTTATCGCGATCATATCTATGCCGACTTCAACTATATGAATGTCAACGACCTCGGATGTATGGATTTTGCTGGTGGTTATCCATCCAATCTCCACGACGAGATCAACAACTATAGCATCATTGCCGGTGTGGTAGCTCGAAGTGAGGAATTTGATATTATCCATGCTCACGACTGGCTGACTTTCCCTGCTGGTATTCATGCCAAGAGGGTGAGTGGTAAACCATTGTGCATTCACGTGCATGCTACCGATTTCGACCGTAGTCGTGGTAAGGTAAACCCTACCGTTTATTCCATCGAGAAGGATGGTATGGACAATGCTGACTGTATCATGTGTGTATCTGAGTTGACCCGACAGACGGTCATCAATCAGTATCACCAGGATCCACGCAAGTGCTTTGCTATGCACAATGCGGTATATCCATTGAAGCAGGAGTGGCAGGATATTCCTCGTCCTGATCATCAGGGCAAGGAGAAGGTGGTTACATTCTTGGGTCGTCTCACCATGCAAAAGGGACCGGAATATTTCGTTGAGGCTGCCAATATGGTGCTTCATCGTACCCGTAATGTGCGTTTCTGCATGGCTGGTTCAGGAGATATGATGGATCAGATGATTTATCTTGCAGCAGAGCGAGGTATTGCCGATTGTTTCCACTTCCCTGGTTTTATGCGAGGTAAGCAGGTGTATGAGTGCCTGAAGGATTCTGATGTCTATGTCATGCCTTCTGTGAGTGAACCTTTCGGTATCTCTCCTTTGGAGGCCATGCAGTGTGGTACACCTACCATCATTTCCAAGCAGAGTGGTTGCGGTGAGATTCTTACCAACTGCATCAAGGTAGATTACTGGGATATTCATGCCCTTGCAGATGCCATCTACAGTATCTGTCATAATGAGAGTCTTTTCAACTATCTTTCTGTGGAGGGCAAGAAGGAAGTTGACCAGATTACCTGGGAAAAGGTGGGTGCCCGCATCAGGGACTTATACCTTAAAACCTTAGGATGGAAGTAGGTTAAGTGAAGAGTGAAGAACGAAGAGCACAGAACTCTTTGTCTTTGCTTGTCATAAAGTTAAACGTTCAAATATCAAGTTTCAAATTATGAAGACAATTTGTTTATATTTCGAGATACATCAGATTACCCATCTGAAACGCTACCGCTTCTTCGACATCGGTACTGATCATTATTACTATGATGATTACGAGAATGAGCGTTCTATCAGCGAGATAGCTGAGAAGTCATATATGCCAGCGCTCAATGCCCTGTTGGAGATGATCCATCAGAGTGACAAGTATTTCAAGGTAGCCTTTTCACTCTCAGGAGTCGGCATGGAACAGTTGGAAATGCATGCTCCTCAGGTATTGGAAAAATTGCAGGAACTGAACGCTACCGGTTGTGTAGAGTTCCTCGCAGAGCCATATTCTCATGGTCTTGCCTCTCTCGTCAATGAGGATAGCTTTGCCAAGGAGGTTAAGCGTCAGGCTTCCAAGATCAAGGAATATTTCGGTAAGGAGCCAACTGTGCTTCGCAATTCATCACTCATTTACAGCGATGATATTGGTTTGCAGGTTTCTCAGATGGGCTTCGAAGGTATGTTGACCGAAGGTGCTAAGCATGTATTGGGCTGGAAGTCTCCACACTATGTTTATCATTGTCCGATAGCTCCAAATCTGAAGCTTTTGCTCCGTGATATCCGTTTGAGCGATGATATCTCTTTGCGTTTCAATAATAGCAGTTGGGATGGTTATCCACTTTTTGCTGATAACTATATCAATGAGATAGCAGCTTTGCCACAGGAAGAGCAGATTATCAATATCTTCATGGAACTGTCAGCCCTTGGTATTGCCCAGCCATTGTCCAGTAATATCCTCGAGTTCTTCAAGGCATTGCCAGAATGTGCACGCCAGAAGGGCATCACCTTCTCTACACCTTCAGAGATTTGCAAGAAGATGAAGTCAGTGGGCGAGTTGAATGTACCTGATACATTGAGTTGGGTGGATGAGGAACGTGATGTCAGCACATGGCTCGGAAATCCGATGCAGCGTGAGGCTTTCAACAAACTCTATAGTGTAGCCGACCGTGTACGTATTGCCAATGATCCTCGTATCAATCAGGACTGGGATTACTTGCAGGCAAGCAACAACTTCCGTTTCATGACTACCAAGCCAAGTAATGTGGGTCTTGACCGTGGTATCTATTCAAGTCCATTTGATGCTTTCACAAATTACATGAACATTCTGGGCGACTTCCTCAACCGAGTAAACTCTCTCCATCCAGAGATGGACAATGAGCAGCTCGATAATTACATGACCAGTGTCACCAATATGGAGGAGGAGATAGAGATGAAGGATAAGGAAATCACCCGTCTCCAGGCTAAGTTGGACAAGATAGAAAAGGAAGTAGAGAAACTGCGTGAAGCACAGAAACCAGCCAAGGCTGCTACAAAGAAGGCTGCTACAAAGAAGGCACCTGCCAAGACAGCAGCAAAACCTGCTGCCAAGAAAACTACTGATAAGTAGGAATGAGATTCTTCAGGAAATCCCTGAAGAAAAAAATATAAAACAAGAGTGTATCTTCTGACTTTTTTAGAAGATACACTTTTTTTGAATATAAACGTATAAAAAGCGCTTCATCTGATGGAAGATGGGCGCTTTTTTATACACTTGTTCGTAAACGTTTACGTTATTTTGTGTATGTAATTGCATTGACCTTTTGAGAATTTTTCATATCTTTGCAGCATAACAAACCTACATAAGAACTAAGGAGCCGCTTCATAATAACGGAACCAAGTCATGATGAATAAGGTGAGTTTGTATGAAAACTGAATAAAAGCGAAATTAAGTTCAGCTTAAAAACTTGAAATAATAATAACCTAAAACAGAAGTTTATGTATCAACAACTGAAACGTGTCAGTATGGCACTGGCTTTAGGCTCTGTTTGTTTTGGTGCTTTTGCACAACAGAAAACAATCAAGGGTACAGTGAAGGATTCTAATGGCGAACCAATGATTGGCGTTAGTGTTGTTCCTGAAGGAATGGCAGGCTTAGGCTCTGTCACCGATTTGGATGGTAACTTTTCTATTAACGGAGTTAATCCATCTACAGTTCTCAAATTTACCTATATCGGTTACAAGGAAAAGAAGGTAAAGGTAGGTGCACAGAACTCAGTCGATATCGTGATGGAGGAAGACAACAATTCTCTGGATGAATTGGTTGTCATCGGCTATGGCGTAGTGAAGAAACGCGATTTGACAGGTTCTGTCGCTTCCATCAAGTCTGACGATCTTAAGAATGTGGCTTCATCTAATGCGATGCAGGCCATGCAGGCTAAGATTCCTGGCATGGACTTGCAGCAGTCAAGTGGTGAGTCTGGTTCTGGCGTAAGCATCAATCTCCGTGGTGCCCGTTCTATGTTGGCATCCAATAATCCGTTGATTCTTGTGGATGGAGTGGCTTATGGTTCTACGCTCGACCTTAATCCATCAGATATTGAGTCTATGGAGGTATTGAAGGATGCTTCTTCTACTGCTATCTATGGTACCCGTGGTGCCAATGGTGTTATCATCATTACTACTAAGCGTGGTAAGGCCGGTAAGACTTCAGTAGGATTCAATTTCTACAATTCTTTCAACAGTGCTACCAATGCAGCAAATTCTATGTACGGTGCAAAGGAAGTACAGCGCCTGATAGACAAGAGTGCTTATTCGACTTGGTATAAAGGTGCTGACAAGACTTTGGAGGCTTACAATACCGTGCTCGGCAGCATCACTCCTGAAAGTGTACTGACCAATAAACTGGATGATGGTACATCTACATTCGATATTTATAATGATGGTTCCTATACTGATTGGGGCGATTTGCTCTTGAAAAACAGTACCTCTCAGAACTATGAAGTAAATGTAGCTGGTGGTAGTGAAAAGACCAATTTCAATATTTCTTTGGGTGCTATGTACGACCGTGGTTTGATGAAGAACGATCAGATGAGCCGCTACAATGGTAAGGTGAATATCGACCATCGCATCAATAAGGTTGTGAAGGTAGGATCCAGCTTACTCTTTACTTACAAAAACTGGAATCGTCGTAATTCCGGTGTTTACAACCAGGCTTTGAAGATGACCTCCATTACTCATCCATATTTGACAGATGGAAGCATCAATGCAACTCCAAACCCTTGGTATGCAGCTCACTGTTCTCCATTGCTGGATGATGTGGATGGAGCTTATCAGAACAATACGGAGTCAACCCGTTTCTTCGGCAATGCTTATGTGGAGGTTACTCCTCTGAAGGGTCTGAACTTGCGCTCTATGTTTGCTGTGGATAGAAGCGACTCCCGTAATGGCTTGTATCAGGACTATCAGAGTCAGCAGAGATACCAGTCTCCTTCTACCAGCTATATTCGTCAGATCAGAAACAACTCTACTGCGATCACATGGGATAATACCATCAATTACAATACTACGATAGCAGAGAAACATGATTTGACAGCATTGCTTGGTCATGAGTTGACACAGACTGTAACTGAAAGTTCTACCGTGGGCGGTGACGCAGGTGCTACTCATTATTATGAGAGTGGTTACAATGATCTGTCTAAGATCCTTTCTCCTGTGACAACTTCTACCTACGTCAAGACTTCCATGTTGTCATTCTTTGGTCGTCTGAACTATTCTTATGCCAGCAAGTATCTGTTGACCGCTTCACTTCGTGCTGATGGTTCATCTACTTTGGCAAAGGGTCACAAGTGGGGTTACTTCCCATCTGTAGCAGGTGGTTGGAGAATGATCGAGGAGAGTTGGTTGAAAGACCAGAAAGTTTTGAGCAACTTGAAACTTCGTGCTTCTTGGGGTATTTCCGGTAATGCAGCTATTGATGCTTATTCTACATTGACATCACTGAGTGCCAATACCTATTATTACTATTTAGGCAACACAGATGTATCTGGTAAGATTCCAAGCCAGTTGGGTAATCCTAACCTGACATGGGAGAAGACCTCATCATTCAACCTTGGTCTCGACTTCGGTTTCCTCGATGGCCGTATCAGCGGTAGCATTGATTACTATTGGAACCATACCTATGATTTGTTGTTCTATAAGACAGCACCTGCATCATCATTCCCTACCGTTATCGACAATATCGGTAAGACAAAGGGACAGGGTCTTGAGATTTCTTTGATGACAGATATCGTTCGTACCAAGGACTTCGACTGGGCAGCCAACTGGTCTTACTCTCATTTCAAGGATGAGATTACTGAGTTGACAGGTGGTGTTGATAAGTATGTATCAGGTACCAAGGGCTTGTTCGTAGGCAATCGTGTAAACGCATTCTATGATTACAAGGTACTCGGTGAGTGGGGTATTGGTGAGTTCGACCAGTATGTAGAAGACTTTAAGGCTGCACATGAAGGCAAGAAGCCAGGTTGCACAGGTACCAAGGGCTATGGTACACCAGGTTCTCCAAAGATTTTGGATAAGGATGGTGATGGCAATATCACCTCTGACGACCGTGTACTCTACAACCAGGATCCTAACCATGTATTCGGTATGACCAATACATTCACCTATAAGGACTTCTCACTCTCAGTACAGTTGATGGCTCGTTTGGGTGGTTATATTTCATACGCAATGAATGAGCAGTTGAACTTTGAGTCTGCCAACTGGGGTGATGCTATCGATTATTGGACACCAACCAATACCGATGCAAAATTCCCTAACCCAGGTTTGGATACAAATTCTAGCAAGATCTGGTCAACTTACAAGTCTGCGTTCACATACGAAAAGGCTGATTACTTCAAGATTAAGGATATCACCCTTTCTTATAATGTGCCAGCTAAGTGGTTGCATACTATCGGTATGAATAAGGCTCGAGTATATTGCTCAATGAAGAACTTCATGACATGGAGTAAGATTGACAACTACGACCCAGAGCGTGGTGGTAGCATCTCATTCCCTATGCAGAAGCAGGTTGTAATCGGTCTTAATGTAGAATTCTAAAAACATCGAATCAATTATGAAAACAAAGATATTATTCATGGCAGCGGCATCTTCTATGATGTTGGGACTTACCTCTTGTTCTGATTTTCTGGAAGAAGAGAATAAAGTGGGTGAAACTGCCGGTTTGGCATATAAAACTCCTGCTGGTCTGGAAGGTCTTGTAGCAAACTGCTACACCTTTGCCCGTGGCTGGTATGGTAAGGAAGCAGGTTTAGGTTTAAGTGAAATGGGTACCGACCTCTTCTATTATGGTTATGATAACAAGCAGAAGAGCCTTTGCTCTTACAATTTCAATGCAGCAGCATTGGAAAACAATGTGGCAGATAACCCTTGTCTTGATAACTATTGGGAACTTTTCTATAGTGCTACAGATGTCTGCAACAATGCCATCAAGTATGTGAATGATGCAAACTTTTTGAGTGAGGATCTGAAGAACCGTTATCTGGGTGAGGCTCATTTCCTGAGAGCTTTCTATTATTTCCACATGGTTAACACCTGGGGAGCTATCCCATATAATTCAGAACCTGTAACAGCTCAGAATTTCAATCCTACCAGAATGCCAGAGAATGAAGTGTACGGTAAGGTATTGGACGATTTGGATGAATCTATCGCTAAGTTTGAGGCTGCAGGTTACAAGACCAAGGCTGATGGACGTGCCAACTATTGGGCAGCTAAGGCTTTGAGATCAAGAGTATTGCTTTATGCAGCATCCTGGTTGGGTGGTCAGTTAGGTCAGACCGTCAAGGGTGGCAATTATGATGGTAAAGACAAGAATGCTCTCTATACTGCTGCTCAGGCAGATGCAGAGGCTGTTATTGATGAAAGCGATTATGCAAGTCTTGACAATAACTACAAGCATGTATGGACGATGGCTAATGAGAGCTATAATACCAATCAGGAGGCGCTCTTCGGTGTAACCTATTCTCAGGACATCAAGACCAATGCCAACTGCATTCCTTACCGTTATCGTTTGGAAGGTGGTAGCCCAATGCAGTACAATAGTTTGATTACCCGTACGGGTTATACTCGTGGTGGTAATGCCATGTTGTTGATGTTTGTTTCTATGTGGAACAATGGCGCTAACGACTTGGGTGGCAATGGTCAGAAAGACACACAGGTGTTCTGGCGTATAGCTGCTGGCAAGACAACCATCAAGAGTAAATCAACTGGTAAGAATGTAGAATGTGGCGCAGCTTATTCTCCATACGGACGTGGATTCACCCGCTACTTGCCTTCATTGCACTTGTGGAACCTGTTGGAGAAGCATAAAGCTACCGATCAGCGTTCAGAAGCAACTTTGCTTGATCACTATGATATCGCTTCACCTGATTTGGCTAAGAATTCAAAGAATTATCCAGAGTTGCAGGATACCGCTATTTACTATTGTCCAATGGATGGTGATTCTCCAGAGGGACAGGCTATGCAGGCTTGGGCAAAGAACAGATACCGTATCCAGTTTATGGCAGGTGGTGACATCCCTGTTTACACATCTATGGATGAGGCTACAGCCAAACCTACAGAAGCTGCAGTGAAGACTTCTAAGGTTTATGGTGATGATCGTTACAACCTGTATAAGATTGCTGGTTGGTGCTCATTCCCTGGCATCAAGAAGTTCTTGGATGATGTTTATGATCCAAACTACCCAACTCATGACATCTCCAGCCGTGATGCCATCGTGATGCGTATCCCAGAGATGTATCTCATCAAGGCAGAATGTCAGTTGGCTCTCGGTGATGGTGGTGCAGCCATGGCAACTATCAACCAGCTCCGTCAGGCGCGTGCTATCGAGGGTAAGGATAATACCTTGAGTGGTAATGCAACCATCGATACCATCCTTGAGGAGCGTGCAGTAGAGTTCTGCGGTGAGCAGATGCGCTGGTTTGATTTGAAGCGTACAGGTAAGCTTTACGAGTACGTACAGAAGTATAATGCACAGGCAGCTGACAACCTGAAGGCTGATGTCAGCAAGCATTATCTCTATCGTCCAATCCCACAGAATGAGATTGACGCTGTTCAGAACTTCACCACAGAGGTGAATAGTACGACAGGTTTCTGGCAGAACCCAGGATACTAATAGATATTTTTGGTTAGAAACACACTAGTTTTGGGCGAGCATCATCGAGGGATGGTGCTCGCTTTCTTTATTCTTAGATTCTTTGCCATTTATCTTAGGATAGTTTGGCAAGTATCTTAGGATGGTTTTTAGTGTTTTACTCAAACAAAATCCCCCAACCAAAATTGATTGGCTGGGGGACTTTGTTTGAGTGATATAGTGTTTTATATTACTTTGCAATGTACTTTCTGTTGTTGTGGATATAAATACCCTTGTTGAGAGTCTGCAAATCGCTTGTAGAAGCATTCTTGATTACCAGGCGACCGCTGAGGTCATAGACGTTGTTGTCCGCCTTGTTTTTATTATCTAATATGATGCCTGCTATAGAGTTGGTTGCTTCAGTATAAAGAGTAAATGCCAAAATGCATTGTTTTACTTTCGGTGTGAAGGTCAACGTGTGCTCTACAGGAGAATCAAACTCTACAGTATATTTCTTTACGCTCTTGTCCTTAGGGAAGATATAAGTAGTAGCATCGTAGCTCTTGCCGTTAATCTCACCGATATAGGCATCTGCATCAGTGTAGTTGTCTTTTCCTTCGATGTCCATCTTGGCGATTTTGATACCGTCGGGAATGATAATGGTATATTGGTTTGCACTGTACTTGATGTAGTTTGTGCCAGATCCAACATCATATTTCTTTCCCTTTTCGTTGCTAATAGCGAAGCCATTGCTGAAAGAACCGGCAGTCTTATCAGTCAAAGTCGTTGAGTTCAATGTGAAAGGACCCTTTGTGTCTGTTACGGTAGAACTTGTAGATGTAGCACCGCACTGATCATCCCATGTAGAATCAAATTTCTTGAGCCAGATAGAACCGCTGCTGACTGTAATCTTGGAGTTGTTTTTGAATACGAGATTATCCACGAAACGGATATCGATACCCTTCTTGGCTGATATCTGTACGTTGTCGAGTGTCACGTTCTTGATGTGGCTTTCTGGGCGACCAACAAAGAAGATAGCATTGCCATCGCAAACATCTGTAGTCTTTACATTCTGCAGATAAATACCATTATAGGTTGGGGTAGTGCCATCTACAGCTCTTGCGTTTGCCTTATCTACAGCAGGATCGCTATTGTAGTTCTTGTCGTAGAAGCAGTCGATAGAGAGTGGGTTCTTAACCTTGGTCATGGTGAAGTTGGTAAACTTCCAGTCTTCCTCACCACCACCACGGAGAGTACCGTCGCTATCGATACCTGTCTTCATGCGGATACCAGCAGTTGTACCGTTCATAGTGATGTTATCGAACCATACATGTTTGATATTTTTAGTAAAGCTACCGATAGAAGCACCATGCCCTGTTCCGAAGTCGCAGTTCCATACGTGGATATATTGTGCATCATTGTCGCAGACCACGTTATCATCACCTGTACTGATGTTGCAGTTATAGATGTTCATGTGGTGTCCCCAGATAGAGATACCGTCTGTGTTATGAGAAGGCTGTTCTGTCTTGGTTTCTGAAGAAGGGTTATAGATGGTTACATCATGAACAGTACCATTGTTGGCTCCATTGCTGTTACTCAAGGTAATGTTTACACCCGGAGTATTCTGGACCTTGAGATTACGAATCAGGAATCGGCTGCCTTTCTCGAAGCGGATCATGGCTCCTGGGTTGAAAGTCTCCTTGTTGTCGCGAGCCTTCCACCAGCGTGCACCCTGTCCATCAATGATAGAAGTCACACCCTCACCCTCGATGACAATGTCGCTTTGATTCTTATTCTTACAACCAATAAAGATAGTCTTGTTGTTAGGCGCCTTACCATATTCCACGAGCTTCAGGGTAGCACCTGCGCAAAGGTGGAGTACTGTTTTTGACTTGATGCTGAGCACCTCGGTCTTGCTGGTCATCTGGCCTGTACTGCCAAACATCCAGGTACCAGCAGGAATTACGACCATACCGCCAGTTGAAGGAACAGCATCCAGGGCTTTCTGAATAGCCTTGGTGTTATCTGCTGCCGATGTAGATGCACCATAGTTTATGATGTTAAACGTATTTTCTGATGTGATGGCTGGCAATTTTGGTAGCTCAACTGCAGTCCATCCTTCAGGAGTATTCTGGGCATTTTGCTCAGAAGTAATACCAGTAAAAGTCTGGGACTTGGCAATGCCTGGCAGAGCCAAGAGTGCTGAAAGCACGATAGTTTTGATGATTGATTTTCTCATTGTAATTTAGGCTAAATTTTATTTGTGGCAAAATTACAACTATTCTTTATAATATAAGGTATAATCATCTCAAAAAAATACGAAAACGATTGCGTAGTAGAAAAAAGTGCAACGCTCAAGTCGAACATTGCACTTTCTATGTGTTTATGAATTTAACTTTTTGATTTCCTCTATAGATAATCCTGTAGATTGGGAAATGATGTCTATTGGTGTATTTAAAGCAAGAAGTTTGAGGGCGATTTCTTTGGTCTTTTCTTTTTCTCCTTCTGCTCTTCCTTCTGCTCTTCTTTCAGCTCTTCCTTCAATTCTTCCTTCTGTTAGACCATCTTGATAACCCTCGTCATGGCTGGTATCAAAGAGACTCTTCATGTGTCTAACCGCTTCTAAATGACGGAAATAGGCTTGCTTGTCTTTTTGAGAGAGTGAATCTACACGCAGGCGTTCGCGTGCTTCTGGTAATCCTGCAGCAGTGGCTTTTGAACTGATAGAACCTGTTTTTAGAAATTCAATCCATTCATCAAGTGGAGTAGTTGCTACCTTGTCAAAATCATTGACACGTAGTATGTAGTATTCTGGGAATAAGTCTCCCGGCCCCTTCCTTAGTTCTAAATCTTTATCCTTGATGCCAAAGAATTTCTCATTCTGTCGGATGGAGAGCTTAAGAGTATCATGTGGTTCGTGCTCACCGATGAACTCGGTTTTGCCATGGTAAACATAATCTTTGCCTTGTCCCAGTTTAAAATACACAATATAGATAGAATATACCTTGCTGACAGCTTCGTATGGTTTGACAAAACCAATATACTCTGTTATTGCCTTAGATGCACCATAGCGTATACGGTGGTAATAGGTTACTTCACGGCTATTTTGTACTTCAATGATGCATAATTGCCCATCTTCGCTTTCTGCCAGAATATCGGCTCGGTTATATTTATCGTATTCGTCTTCTTGGTTGCTTTCGCTTTCCAGAAAGCGGTGAATCTTAAATTTCTTCCCAAGCAATGAAGATAGAAATCCTTCAAGCACAACATAGTTAGCTTTGTTGCGCAGCAGACGTTTCATCGCCCAGTCGAATCTTATATAGTTTTCTCCGTTCATTGTCATTTCTTATTTGCTTAATACTTCCCTGCAAAGATACGCTTTTTATTCTAAACTTCCAAGAAAATCAAAAAAAAGTGCAACGCTCAAATTTGAGCATTGCACTTTAAATATTTAAGAGATGAATTTTAATCCTCTACTACATACCAGCGTGGGTCACCAGCCTTTTCCTTCAAAGTTCCAGCCTTGATGGTAAAGTCGCCATTGGCTGGGTCCTTGAACAACTGGGTAGAGCTGAACTCTGTATCATTCACGCCCTTAATCACCTTGAAGAAGTCTGTTGTTCTGAAGCTGTTAGCTACAGAAGCAGGAGTCTTGCTTCTGATGTTCTTGTTGGTAGCCTCATCAGCACTCTTACCGAAGATACAGTTCTCAATAGTAAAGGTGTTTGGACCAAATGTATCAGCATTGAAGTCAACGAAGTACTGGCCGTTACCATTACAGTTGTAGAATGTGCTGTTCTTGATGGTGATGTCTTGCATATCTGTCTTCTTGCTGAAGATAAATACCTTACCGGTTACACAGATGCTGTTGAATGTACAGCCGTCAATCTCAACGTTGTCGAGATGACCTTTACCGCTTCCTGCATCTACATGGATGAATCCATAACCTGCGCAGAGTTTGGTAAAGATACTGTTCTTCAAGGTAAGCTTGCCGATAGATTTAGCGTCACTACCCTGAAGGCGGAAGAATGATGTCTTGAGGTTGCTAACTTCGCAATCTTCCAAAGTGAACTCGTTTACAGTACAAGCCTTGCTCTGGTTGATGAAATAGCCAGCACCATTTTCTTCCAACTTCACATTCTGGAACTTGATAAATGCATGAGAACCTGCAATATCGAAGTTCTTGTCAAGATTGATGGTAGGCGCATCACCACCTGCCAAACCGAAGAATGTAACAGACATTCCGTCAGGGATGGTTACGTTGGTCTTGCCACCGTCTGAATCATTTGTGCCATAGAGAGAAACTGTGGCACCAGCAGGAATACCGATGGTTGCACTATAGTTAGTCTCGTTTCCTGCTGCAGCTTTGGCCTGCTCTGCAATCTCTTCAATGAGAGTCTGGGAGATAACATTCACATCGCTTGGGAGCGTGTACTTATAGTTTGCAGATGGCATTGCTGCAGGTGTAGTGAATTGCAACTGACCACGTTTTACATCGTTATTATATAAGGTGGCGATGTAAGTGGTTGTTGGCTTCACGTTAGAGTAAGTAACTTTACCAGCAGCAATTTGGTCTGCGGTAAGTTCATGCTTGCTCTTATCCTCTGGATCTGCTGCGTTGACAATTGTGATATGGGTAACTGTCGCACCTGGAGTCCAAGAGAAATTAACGTGGTCTTCAAAGAGGTCGGCTGTAGTAAGCTCGTTGAATAACTGTTCAGCCTTTGTCTTGAAAGAGGAACCATCCTTATAGTAAACCCACTTAGACTCATTGCTTGTTGAAGACATTGCCTTTACACGCATGTAGTACTTGCTGTCTCCATCGAGACCTGAGAGAACCACAGGAGAAGAAGTCAAGGTCTTATCTTCACCGTATTTGATGATGTTGGCATTCTCAACACCTTCGTAAAGAGAGTCCTTGCTTACCTCGAATACATAATACTCAGGTGAAGGAACAGCTTTTGATGTGAAGGCAGAGAATGTAACAGTAGCTGAAGTTTCTGCAGTTTCAACGGTGATTTTGTCACCGTTGAGACCGAACAATCTTGACAGGCTGCCATCTACGTCCCAGTCATTGCCATCGGTACAAGAAGTAGCCGACAGAGCCAATGCCATCATAGACGCTGTGCCCAATATGTTTTTAATGCTCTTCATTTTCTTGTCTTTTTTGTTTAAAGATGAATTAGTCTGCATAACCATAAGAGTTGTGAATCTTACCATTGGTTGCAGAGATGGTTGTAGAAGCGATTGGCATGAGGTAGCGGTTCTTCACTTCTACGTTGTCGCCAACCAGACCGCTGCTGATAGATGGCAGGTTTACGTCAACCTGTGTATCTGAACCTGTATCCAACTTAGCTGCACCGAATGAGTCGATGCTGCCTTCGTAGTCTGCAGATGTCTTTCCGTCAGGAATACCATACCATGTTATGCTGGAGAAGTCAATCTTGGTTTTCTTCTCATCCAGGTAGTTGAAGTAAAGGGTCTTCTGGTAAGTACCATCTGCAAGCTCAGCGAGGTAAGTCTGCTTGAACTCATTGATCTTCTCTACGAGGAGGTTCCAGCGAATCAGGTCGTACTTGCGGATACCTTCACCGGCAAATTCCCACATGTTCTCCTGAACGAGAGCGTTGAAGAATGCATCCTTGTCAGAAGCGATGTTGTTGACGTAAGCCTTGGCATCGTTCTTGTCTTCCTGGTTGAAGGCACGAGTGTGAACAGCTTCCAGAGCCTGGCGGGCTGTCATGCCGTTTGCTGAACCTTCGTAGTTGGCATCAGGATTACCAGCCAACTCGTTCATGCACTCAGCATAGTAGAGCAATACCTGAGCATAGCGCATCTTTACAGGGTTGATACCTGTAGTGTGCTTAGCTGTAGCCTTCAAGTTGTTCTGCAACCAGGTGTTGTTCATTTTACGGGCATCCCACTTTCCTACATACATACCGAAAGGAGCATTCTTGAGCATGCTCTCTATGGTGTTGCTGCCATCCTGCTTGATTTCAAAGTTGGCGCAAGTGATGTCACGGCGTGTATCCTTCTTGTCGTAAGAATAGAGCAGAGGTGCAGTAACCTTCATCTTACCAGATGAGTTGCCATAGCCATATTCTGTTGTAACACCATTCATACGAACACCTACAGTGTAACCCAACTCACCAGTTACGTTCTCACCGAAAGGAATCTCGAAGAGGTTCTCGTGGTAAGTCTTGTCGAGAGAGAGCTGGTTAATCAAGTACCACTCGTTCTCGAAAGATGGGTTGAGGTTGTGGGTATTGTCGTTGATGATAGCCGACCAGTGCTTCAGGGCACGCTCGTAGAGGGCCTTGCGGTCTGCTGCACCTGGGCGCTGTGTTGGATAGGTAGCATCGGTGTAAGATGCGGTCTCATATCCGTCCTTTGACTTCTCACGAATAGCGTAGCCGGCACGGGTCATGGCAATCTGTGCCAGGAGGGCGTGAGCATAACCCTTTGTTGTGCGTTCTGTGGTATAGCCTGTTGCCTGGTCTGCCCATGGCAAGTATTTGATAGCCTCATCCAGGTCGTTCATCAGGGAATCCATAATCACGTCGCGGTCGGTCTTCTCCAGGTAAGCGTTGCTCAAGTCAGCCTTTGATGCTTCTACCTTGAAAGGAATATCGCCGAAAATACGAACCAGGTCAAAGTAAACCATGGCACGGATGGTGAGTGCCTCGCCGAGGCTGCGCTCCATAGATTTCTGGTTAGCACCGCCGGCAGTGAGAGTTGCGCTGCTGCGGATACCCTCGATAATCTGGTTGGCATCCTCGATGATACCATACTCAGCATCCCATACGCCGCTAATCTTGCTCCATCCCGGGTCCATGTTATAGTTCATGTTACCACGTTCACTTGAGGTGTTGGTAGCATTGCTGCCAAGACCGTCAATCAATTCGCAGTCGCTGTTCAGGTTCCATACAATAGACAGGTCCTGTGCGTAGGTACGGTCCTGAGCCATTCCGCCATAGAGCTTATTGATGCGAAGATTGGTATAATAAGGTGAGGCGTAGGTATTCTCAGCAGTCATCTCTGATGGAGAGGTCTGATCCAGGAAGTCGGAGCATGAAGACAATCCTAATACGCCTGCCAATGCAAATGCATATAATATCTTGTTCATTGTTATTATCTTATAAAGTTTTAGAATGTAACGTTAATACCACCTACGAAGGTGCGGCTCTTTGGATAAGCTGCATAGTCGATACCTGGTGTCATTGGGTTCTTCTTAGAACTTGTATCAACCTCTGGATCGTAGCCTGAGTAGTTGGTGAAGCAAAGCAGGTTGTAACCTGTGAAGTAGATGCGTACGTTCTGCATATAGCACTTGTTCACCCACTTCTTTGGCAAGGTGTAACCCACTGTTACGTTCTGCAGACGCAAGAATGATGCATCTTCTACAGCATAGCTGATGAGCTGCATGGTTGATACGCCTGCTGGATTGTAGATATTGGCGTTGGCATTAATCTCGTTCAAGCGGTTCATCACGTTCTCTACACCACCATATTCTGCGATGAGGCTAGCTGATGGGCGGCCGATGTTGTTACCGTTGGCTGGGTCAATCCAGGTATAGCGGTTGCCTACGTTGAAGTCATCCACCAGGTTGTAGTTCTTGGCTGAACCTGCATAGAATGAGTTGGCAAGCTTGGTACCGTTCACCAGCTTGTTGCCCAGTGAGTAGTTGAAGAATAGGTTGAAGTCGAAGTTACCAACGTGACCGTCGAAACCGAAACCACCCGTTGTGGTAGGTACGGTGTTACCCAGACGCTGCTTTACAGCATCACCGTTTTCGTCAACTTCTACCTTGGCAACGCCTGGATAGAGGTTACCGCCGAAGAGCTTGTAGCTGTTGTCCTTTACGCCTTCTGCCAGTGCCCAGGTGCCGTTTTCTTTCAATACCAAGTCACCCTTGCCTGTTGAGGCATCAAATACGGTGTAGAAACCGTTGCTCTTGTAGCCCCAAAGCTCACCGAGGCGACCGCCTTGCTCTACGCGGAAGTCTTCATACTTGGCGATGGTAGAACCACTCCAGTTAGAACTCTGCCATGGGTTCTCCATGTTCAACTCATCAATCTTGTTCTTGTTATAAGATATGTTGAAGTTGAAGTTCAAGCCGAAGTTCTTCTTGTCCACGATTACGGCATTGAGTGCCAACTCAACACCCTTGTTAGAGGTCTTACCGAAGTTCTGGAACTGGTAAGTGTAACCGGTGTTGGAAGGAATAATGCTCTGCATCAAGAGATCCTTGGTAGTATTCCAGTAGAAGTCTAATGTACCGCTGAGGCGACCATTGAAGAAACCGTAGTCGATACCGAAGTTACGGGTCACAGTGGTTTCCCACTTCAAGTCTGGATTATAGAGAAATTTACCATGCTCAAGCATCGAAGCTCTGTTCTCATCGAAGAATGGAGCCTTTGATGTGTTGTCTGCCATAGAGTAGGTGGTAGTCAACAAACCAGAGTTGATACGGTTGTTACCTGCTGTACCGAAGCTCAGACGGGCCTTCAAGTTAGAAAGCCAGCTGGAAGCACCCTTCAGGAACTCCTCGTCAGACATACGCCAAGCCAAGGCTGCTGATGGGAAGATACCCCAACGGTTGTCCTTGCCGAACTTGCTTGAACCATCGGCACGAAGCGTAAATGTTGCTAAATACTTGTCGTTGAGCGTATAGTTGATACGGCCGAAGTAAGAGAGAATGTTCTCCTCTGCCTTGATATTACCCTCGTTTGGAAGAGCTTTACCTGCTGCTGTGTTTGCCAATACCTCGTTCAATGTGAATGAAGTAGGGAAGGCTACAGAAGTGTTGGTGCGGGTTACGTCCTGGCTGCTGCTCCACTCCTGACCTACCAATACATTGATGTGGTCACGACCATGGAAAAGCTTCTTGTTGTCGTAAGTCAATGTATTTGCGTTACGCCAGTTCTTGTTCTCCAAGCGTACGAACTGTGCCTGTGGCTGACCGTTGTAACCATACTTAGAGTTGGTAGTTGCATTAGAACCCCAAACCTGGTCGGTATTGTTATACTTCCAGCCATAGCCGAACTCAGAACGGAATGTGATATTTTTGAATGGCTTCCAGTTTAAGCCAACGTTGTAGTTTTGCTGGAAACGCTCCTGATACTTATAGGTATCGGTGATACGCTCTGTTGGGTTACGGCGTGTAGATGTGCTGTTCTCCTCATCATCGTCTGATGTACCGGAGAGAGGCTCTACCGGGTTCCATCTTACGGTGTTGGCAACAACTGAGTTTGCTGCACTCGACTCGTTGGTATCTGCACCACCATTCAAGCCATCCAGCTTGGTGAATGCCATACGTCCATTGAAGTCGAGAGACAACCACTTGTTCAGGTTGGCATTGATCTTGGCGTTTACATTGTTCTTGGCGTAGCCAGAACCCTGCATGATGCTCTTCTCGTCGTTGTGAGAGAAACCGATGTTGTACTTGATATCCTTGGTACCACCGCTTACGTTCACGTTATACTGTTTCTGGTTACCTGTACGGCCGAATACCTCATCCTGATAGTCACGTCCTTCAATAGACTTCCAGATGTCGAGATCGTTGTAGTTACCATAGTCAGTGCTACCCAACTCATACTGATAGTATGCATAGTCGTATGGAGACATAGTCTTCACCAACTTAGAAACCTTCTTGTAGCCGAGAGAAGCATTGAAGTTTACCTGAGTCTTACCCTCAGAACCGCTCTTGGTTGTTACGATGATAACACCATTAGCACCACGAGCACCATAGATAGCTGTAGAAGAAGCATCCTTCAACACGTCGATGCTCTGAATTTCGCTTGGAGCGATATCGCTGATAGAGCTTACAGGGAAACCGTCAACGATGTAGAGTGGAGAGTTGTCCTGAGAAAGGGAACCGCCACCACGCACGCGAATCTTCACGTCAGCATCAGGTGAACCTTCTGTGGTGGTGATGTTCACACCCGCCATCTTACCGGTCATCGCCTCGCTTACGTTAGAAACTGGAATGTTGGCAATCTGCTTATCGCTGATAGAAGAAACAGAACCTGTAAGGTCCTTCTTTCTAACAGTACCATAGCCGATAACGACTACGTCATTCAAACTGTTTGCTTCGTCTTCAAGTTTTACAGTAATGTTAGTTTTACCTGCAACGTTCACTTCCTTAGATTTCATACCGATGTAAGTAATCTTCAGTTTGTTACCTTTGCCTTTCAAGTTTACGGTGAAGTTACCATCAATGTCGGTCACGCCACCATTACCTGCTACACCTACCTCCATGACAGATGCGCCGATAATAGGCTCGCCCGTATTGTCAGTAACAACGCCCTTAACGGTCTGCGCTGAGATGCTCGTTACACAGAACATCAATGCACCTGCTAACGCAATTTTCTTTTTGTTTGAATTACCAGACATACATTTATTTTGGTTAGATTAGTGAAATATTGTATAATTCTGTGCAAATATACGAATATTAGTTTATCTGACAATACATTTTAATATAAAAAATAACGTAAACGTTTTCAAAGTTCTTTCACAAAATAGCTTCTGTGTAGTGTTTTCGTTAACATAAAAATCCCCAACAAGAATCCATCGAACTTCTTCCGATGTCCTCTTGTTGGGGATTAACTATGATTTTACGTTGCTTTCAAGCAATATCTTCAAATCAGGATTACTTGATGATAATCTTGCTTGTCTTCTTGCTACCGTCAGACATGGTCTTTACGACGATGTTGATGCCACGCTGCAACTTGCTTACCTGAACACCGTCGGCAGAGTAGATCTTGGTGCTCAAAACATCGGCAGAAGTTGCGATGTTCTCAATACCTGTACTGGTAGTAGCTTCTGTAGCCTCACCAAGACCACCCATCTCGTTGGCTGCACGAACACTCCATGTCGCAGAAGCATCGTCAACGGCGTATGTAGGCTCAACGGTGAAGTCAATCACCTTGCCGTTCTTGCATACAGCCCAGAGAAGAGCATAGTTGCTGTTGTCCCAAGCGAGGGTTGTACCATTCAGCTTAACGTTGCTAGGTGCTGATGCCTGCTCGGTAGCTGCAGTTGGATCCCAGTCATCATCCTGACCCATTACAGTTTCAATGGTGTAGGTTGCAGCTTCCTCTGCTGTGAGGATAGGGTCTCCTGCTGTTTCATTACGACGGTTTACATAATTGTCACCATCCTTTGAATCATAGGCATCGTAAACTTTCTTTCTGTCCTTGAGGTCTACTACGCTACCTGTTGAAGTGTATGAGTTGTATTCAGCGAAACGCTTAGGGTAACCGCCACTCATCTCGTTCCATCCTGCTGCTGATGGGATAGCTTCCATCTTGGTGTCGATGTAGAGTGCAATAGGTGTGCCTTTGCCCCATGGACGTCCCAAGGTGTAGTTGCCGTTTAGGTCTTTTGCCGCAGTAGCATCCTTGATAGTACAGTCTTTGAAGATGTAGCCATACTTCTTAGGCTGAGAAGGAACTGCGAGATAGCCTCCCTTTTCACAGATCCAGAGTTCTACATTATTATAATATACATCACCCTTACCGCAGAGGTAGTCGGTACGACCACGAAGAATTCCGTCTTCGAAGTAGAATTTACCGTTCTGGTTGTTTGATACGTAGGTGTCCTGGTAAGCCCAGAGGTTTACGTTCTTACAGATGGTCTTGTTGCTCTGGTCGTTGAGTACGATGTCGCGACCTTTGGCATCACCCATACTGCTGTACATCTTCAGATCCTGGAAATAGGTGTTTGTTGCTCCCTTCTGCAAGCAGAGTACGTCACCCTTGCCGATACCTTCCAATACGTTGGCTGATTGGCCTGAGTTTGGAACGGTGTTGGTCAGTGAGGTGTTGTCCATGCTTTCACCAATGATTGATACGTTTGGCGTATTCATATAGGTGGTTGGGTTAGCATAACTCTTGCCGTCGCTACCTGTTACCTTACTCTTCTCGTCAGCAGGAATCTTGTAGTCGCCCTGCTTGATGAAGATGCGGAAACGCTTGCTAGTATCTGTACGCTTAGCTGCTGCTGCAAGTGCTGCTTTGAAGTCGCCGTCGGTTGGGACGATGAAGTCGTAGAGTGCTTTGGTTACTGCTGGCTTGGTCTTGGTAGTGAAGTTCAGAACAATTGCCTGGTCTGTGGCATTGTCTGTCAAATCGGCTACCGAACCTGCAGCGAGTGTGAAGGTATAAGCTGTAGCGTAGTTCAAGCCTTTGTATGCGAAGGTGATGATCTTGCCTGATACTGTTCCTTCTATCTTTGCTGTTCCGAGAGTGGCTACAGCTTTGTCGGTGAGTTTTACCTTCTCATCAAAAGTCAGTACAATCTTGCCGTTGGCAGATGCGTTGGTTGCGCCTTCTGCTGGTATGGTGCTTACGAGTACAGGGGCCTTGCCGTCGTTAACGAGCTGGGCAGTACCTGTGATGTAGATATTTGTGATAGAGATTCCGTCGTTGTCGCCTGTTGCTCCCTTGATGGAAGAAGTCTTGTCGGCAATCCAGCGGATGTATACTTCTGCCTTGTTGTTTGCATCGGCTGGGAGAGTGAACTCGCCATCGGTCCAGGCTTTGGCTCCTGGCATCTTGATGGCGCCTACCTTGGTCCAGTTGGTGCCGTTGAGAGAGTATTCCACATTATATGTTTCGTATGCATTATAATTGTAGAGCATACTGCTCTTTACCTTGATATCGGTGAAGGCTGTTGCGTTGACCTTGGTCTGCCAATAGGTTTCGCCCAGTGCCTTGGTTTTCTTGGAGGTCCAGTTTACAACTGCATTCTTTCCTTCGTAGCCGCCAGCACTGTTGCTCTTGTCGAGCCATGCGTATGTATTTCCGTCTGCATCGCGCAGGACGAGCTGGTCTACATCGTTGTCTTCTGCAGCGAAGTCTGCTGTACGACCTTCTCTTGCTGACTTATAGAAGTCCCAGCCTGCGATGAAGTCTTTTGCAGAATATGCAGCAGTGTATGATTGGTCGACATTCATCTTTATTTTGCGTTCTGCTCCTGTTTCACCATCATTCCAGTTGGTAAAGGTGAGGATGTCGTTGCTGCTGGCTGTGAGGGTTACTTCTGTTCCCTCTTCATACATATTCTTTCCGTTAACAATGGTTGGGGCAGGAGTTGCGCTTACCATATAGTCTTTTGCACCACCTTCCACCTTGTAATCCAAAGCGTAGGTGTTTATCTTCTCAAAGTTTGCCTTCAATGCTGTGTTGGCAGAGATAGAGAAGGTATATTCTTCATCTGTAGATACTACCTTATTATTGGCATCTGTCCAATTGACAAATTTGTAGCCGAAATTTTTTGTCGCAGTTACGGTGATTTGTGTTTCTGCGTCAAATACTGTACCAGAAGGAGATACTTTGATGGTTCCTGCTCCTGCATTTGATACAACAGCTGACAGAGTATACTGTGCAACCTTTTCAATGGTTCCGTTCAGAAGACCATTGATGTGTACATCGGCAAAGCCTTGCTGCTTAGTAGAGCCAACGCCAACGGTGCAGCTCAGCGTGAAGCCTTCAGCTGATGTCAGTTTGGCTTGCTGGTCGGCAGTGAGCTGGATGACGATGTGGTTGGTCAGGTTTTCATTTTTCGAAAACTTGTCAGTCTCTGTTGTCTTGTTATCTCTTAATGCGGTGAAATTACCCAAGTCTACAGAAGTTCCGTCGCTAAGTTTGGCGGTTACGGTTACTCCATTTTCTGAATCTGTACCGAATCGGTTTACGTAGGTACTGATAGAGGTTGGGGTAAATGTTAGTCCTTTGCTAGGTTTTACGGTCCATTCTACGGCTTTTGTTGTTCCAACAGGACCGAAACCAGCCATGACCATCTTGTTTCCGTCTTTGTCTTTTGTAGTCTGTGATGTCTTGAGAGAATACTTCAAGTCACCGGTGTTTACGGAAACCAGACTGAAACCATTTTCTGGTGATTTAGTGTACTGCGTAGCGTAGTTGTCGTCATTAAACGGCCATGAAACGCTAGCTTCTTCGTTCTGGTAGGTTTGCGCATTTGCCACTACCATAACAAACAGGGCAATGAGTGAGAGCCCAAATCTGAGTAGATTCTTTTTCATTTGTTTTGCCTTTTTAGGTTATTATACTTATTATTTCCAGTTTACATTTTAAGTTTGTTGGTGCAAAAATACACTTATTATTTTTATTTAAGGTATTTTTGTTTCGGTTTCGATGTAAAAGTTACGTAATCGTTTTCGTAGTTTTAGTTCATTTTGGTTCATGTTTTTCTGAGATTCTCAAAATGATTTATTATTTTTGCCACCAAAATAAACTAGCAAATGAATTAAACTGCAATACAGTTAT
>OJKP01000428.1_pt1 | contig 31320 bp, 23 predicted proteins | sample 1596521 | NCBI WGS metagenome assembly OJKP01 (sample SAMEA4350130, study PRJEB24818) | metagenome | biome: human; feature: gut; material: faeces | place: Denmark | collected 2013-09
TGTAAATATTAAACTGAAGGACATCAGTACTTGGTCAACCGAGCACTTGTCCAAAAACTGGGTTACAGAACGAACCAAAACGCTTAGGAAAGTGAGCTAAATTTGGTACAACGAACTGGACACCCTAATTGATAACCCAAATATAACAAATGCCACATCCGCCAGAAAGACGGGTGTGGCATTTTCTCAATTCTTTTCAAAAGCTTTTTATATATGACGCACAACCATTATTCAACCAAAAGGGCACTATGGGCATTGGCCGCGACAATGATTTCATTATTGCTTGCCACTGATACGGCAAACGCCAAGCCTCGCACTACAGCGCAAATGAAACAAGCAGCAAAGTTCATCCTTGCCAGACACACAGGACTGGGAAATGCTGCACCAGCCAATATAAAGGTAAAGGAAATAACAAGAGACGAGGGGTACGTTATCTACAGCAGGGAAAGCGGAGAAGGCTTTGCGGTAATATCTACCGACGACGTTGCTCCCGAAGTACTTGGATACTCTGATTCCAAGATTACATCAAACATAACAAACGAGAACTTCCTCTGGTGGCTTAGAGCCGTGAACGATGTTGTAAAGACAGCCGCAAAAAACAATACTACTATAAAGAATATAACAAAACCAGACCCCGACAAATACGACGCTACGGTTGACGCTCTCTGTACTTCAAAATGGGGACAGGAGGAACCGTACTGGAACATGTGTCCGATGGGGAACGGAGGCAGATGCATGACTGGATGCGTAGCTACTTCAACAGCCCAGGTTCTCTACTTCCATAAGGGTCCGAAAAACGGTGTGGGAACAAGAACCATCTACTACCCGGCAAACAACACGTCGGGAACACCTGTGACTGCCGACTTCGAGAATGACATCTACGACTGGGACAACATGCTGGACACTTACTCCACCGGTTCATATAATACGGAACAGGCTAACGCCGTGGCTCTGCTGATGAGAGACTGCGGAGTGTCTACAAACATGGACTACGCCCCTGACGGCAGTGGAGCTTATCACGACCAGACGGCTGACGGTCTGAACAAATACTTCGGTCTGACAGAAGCCAAGTATGTGTTCCGCCCCAACTTTTCCGAACAGGAGTGGATGGAGATGATTTACGACCAAATCAGCAGAAGGCTACCTATTATATATGGTGGCGACGACTGGCAGGGAGGACACTCTTTCGTTCTTGACGGATATGACGCCGACGGGCGAGTACACATCAACTGGGGATGGGAAGGCAGCGACGACGGCTACTACGACATAGCCCTGCTGAACCCTTCTGGTTATCAGTTCTCACGCAACCAGGATGCCGTAATAAACATCATGCCGGAAGGTGCAATAGACCTAAAATCCGACAGTGTAGAGATGGAAAAGGCAGGAATCCTGCAATCTCTTATTGACGAAGAGAACTTCTACAAATACGACACTCTGAAAATAAAAGGCGCAATAAACGGAACCGATCTTAAGACCATCAGAGTGATGGCAGGAAGAGACGAATACGGAGAGAAGACCGACGGCAAGCTGAGAGTACTCGACCTCAGCGATGCTAAGATTACAGCTGGCGGTGACGCCTATCTTATGGAGTCAGGTTCACCACTGAAGATAAGCAATGACAACGTGCTGCCCAAGAAGGCATTCTTCAAATGTGCGTCTCTACGCGGAATCATTCTTCCGAAAGGCATAAAGAGCTTTGGCGCAGGTGCTTTCGCAGGATGCAGCAGACTAAGCGACGTGACTCTCATACCTGCTGAGGATGCTGACTTCAAGATTAAGGACAACATCCTGTATTCACTCGACGAGACTACAATTATCGGTTCTTTGCCAAAGATTAACACAGAGCTTTACATATCCGGCAAGGTGACAAAGGTTGACGACTTCGCTTTCTCTGGCAGAGGAAGAATATCAAAACTGACATTGGGAGCCCAACTGACATATATCGGTGAGGGTGCCTTTGCGAGTTGCGCAGGATTGAGCGAAATACGTATAGTAAGCAAGACTCCTTTGACAGCACTTGGAGCTGGTGTGTTTGAGAATGTAAACAAGACCTCATGCAAGCTTTATGTACGTGCAGGAAACACTGACAAGTTCAAGAGCGCTTCACAATGGGGAGAATTTACAAATATCATAGAATACGGCACAACGATAAAGGCTCGTAATGCAATGCGTGAGTATGGCGAAGAGAACCCTAAGATGGGTTACTCTATAAGCGGTGACTTCGTTGACGGTACTCCTGAAGTAACCTGCGACGCCACACCGGAATCTCCAGCCGGCAGATACCCTATCCACATTAAGGCCGGTACGATAACGGAACCGACTGTAGAATATGAAGACGGCTTCCTTATCATCACAAAGGCTCCTCTTACCGTTGGTGTGGAAGATGCAGAACGCGAGGAAGGACAGGTGACCCCTGACTTCAAGCTTACCTTCGAAGGCTTCAAGAACAACGATACTGAGGTGGAAGCATTCACAGAGCTGCCTGTAGCGACTTGCGAAGCTAACGAGAAATCACCTGCCGGCACTTATACTATTGTTGTCAGCGGTGGTGAATCGAAGAAATATGACTTGTCGTATGGCACAGGAACGCTCACCATTGTAGCTTCCACTGGAATATCTGTTGTTGACAGTATGGACAACGCCCAGACATTCGACATATATACTATTGACGGACAGCTGCTTGTAAGCAACGCCAAGAACCTCGGCGGACTGAACAAGGGTGTATATATCGTGGCTCCAAAAGACGGCAAGAACAGGAACATGCAGAAAGTTATTATAAGATAACACTGCTTCGCATGTCATTGACATGCCGTATGTTTACAAGTTGAGAAACTTGCAAAACTTCAATAAAAACATTTAAGGCAACACAATCACATTGTCTTTCAACTCTATCTGAGAAATAGGCTCTATATGCAACAATCAATGTTACAATAGACCTATTTCTCAGTTTCTTTTTTGTCTATACTGAGATATTTTCTTACTTTTGCAAAATAATACACCATATACTTATACCTTACTATATTAGGGGACAGACACAATAAATAACCCATTTGCAAGTTAATATAGAGTGAATAATATCAAAAATAAACATATAGCCATAATCATAACCTTTCTTGCCGTTATGACAATAATAGGCTGCTCGACGCAAAAGAACACGTCGGCAAGCAGATGGTGGCATTCATTCAACGCAAGATACAACACCTACTACAACGGTTCGCTAGCATATATAGACGCTTCTCTCGAAAAAGAGAACGGCAACAAGGACAACTTCACTGAGATGTTGCCCCTATACACCGTGGGCAACAAAGCAAGCCGCGAACTGGGAAAGGGAAACTTCGACCGCGCAATAGAAAAATGCCAGAAGGCGATAAAGCTGCACAGCATCAAGAAACGACCGGAATGGAACAAATCGCGCAAGAAAAACGCAAAAGACATCGAATGGCTGAACAGACGCGAATACAACCCGTTCCTCTGGAAAGCATGGCTGCTGATGGGACGCTCACAATTCATGAAGGGGTCGTTCGACGAAGCGGCTTCCACTTTCGCATACATGAGCCGTCTGTATGCCACGCAACCCGCTATCTACGGCAAGGCAAGGGCATGGCTGGCAAGATGCTACGTGGAACAGGACTGGCTATACGACGCAGAAGATGTGATAACCAAAATTAAGCGAGACTCGCTGAACTGGAGGGCGCAGAAAGACTGGGACTACACCTACGCCGACTACTATATCCGAACAGGCAGATACCAGGAGGCAATACCTTATCTGAGAAAGGTAATCAAACACGAGGGACGCCGCAAGCAGCGCGCCCGCGAATGGTATCTGATGGGACAGCTGCAGACCGCTGTAGGCAACAGGCAGGCGGCATACAAGGCATACAGAAGCGTGATAAGGCAGCAACCGCCATACGAACTGGAATTCAATGCCCGCATAGCCATGACGGAAGTGATGGCAACGGGAAAATGGAAGCAGATGGTGGGCAGACTGAAACGAATGGCGAGAAACGACAACAACAAGGAATATCTCGACCAGGTGTATTATGCCATCGGAAACATATACATGAACCAGAAGGACACCGTGCAGGCTATTGCCGCATATGAGAAGGGAAACGCCAAATCTACGCGCAACGGAATAGAGAAAGGTGTACTGCTCCTGACACTCGGCGACATATACTGGGCGAAGGAGGACTTCAGCAACGCACGACGCTGCTACGGGGAAGCCATCGGATTGCTCGACAAAGACCGCAAGGACTACAAGCAACTGTCTGACCGCTCGAAGATTCTCGACGAGCTCGTTCCACATACCGATGCCGTACACCTGCAGGACTCTCTGCAGGCTCTCGCCAAGATGTCGGAGAAAGACCGCAACGCCGCCATCGACCGTGTGATTGAAGCGCTGAAGAAGAAGGAAAAGGAAGAGCGTGACGCACAGGCCGAAGCCGAGGCACAACGCGTTCAGGCACAGAACGGAGGCAGCGCAAACGCTGACCAGAGAAACAACATCAAAAACAACAACCAGCAGCAGAAAAATGCAATCTGGTATTTCTATAACCCTATGGCAGTGAGTCAAGGCAAGGCTACCTTCCAGAAACTATGGGGAAAGCGTGAGAACGTGGACGACTGGCAGCGAGTGAACAAGACAGTCGTTGCACAGACACAGGGAGTGGAAGAGATGACCGACGAGATGAGAGACTCACTCGCAAACGTGGCACAAATGGAGGACTCGCTGGCAAATGTGGCTGACAGCGCACAGAACGATCCGCACAAACGGGAATATTATCTCGCACAGATTCCGTTCACTGAAGAACAGGTGGAGGCAAGCAACCTCCTGATTATGGAAGGACTATACAATGCAGGAGTGATATTCAAAGACAAACTCGACAACCTCGTGCTCAGCGAAAAGGAGCTGCGACGTCTTGCCGACGACTACCCTACTTACGAGCACATGGACAATGCATACTATCATTTGTTCCTGCTCTACAGCAGAATGCACCAGCCACAGACGGCTGCATCATATCTCGAAAAGCTGAAAAGCGGATTCCCCGACAGCGAATGGACGACACTGCTCTCCGACCCGCATTTCGTGGAAAACTCCCGCTATGGCGTGCATCTGGAAGACTCTCTGTATGCCGCCACATACGATGCCTTCAAGGCTGACAAGTTCATGGAGGTGAAAAACAACGTGCAGATATCGGCAACACGATTCCCATTGGGTGCAAACCGCGACAAGTTCATTTTCTTCGACGGTATGGCAAAGCTGAACAGCGGTGACGCCAAAGGTTGCGTAAACGACATGAAGACCGTGGTGGACAAATACCCGAAGAGCGAAGTGAGCACACTGGCCGGAATGATAGTAAACGGAGTGAACGCCGGAAGAAAACTGCATGGCGGAAAATTCGACATCAGCGATGTGTGGGAGAGACGTGCCGAAGTGATGAGCGACAGTGACTCTATAAAGACGCGCAAATTCACGGCGGAGCGTAATGTGGACTTCTCGTTCATCATCGCCTATCAGACTGACTCCATAAACGAGAACCAGCTGCTCTTCGAATTGGCGAAATACAATTTCAGCAACTTCCTCGTCAGAAACTTCGAGATAGCAAGAGAAGAAGTGGAAGGATTGGAAAGAATGGTGATAAGCGGATTCAAGAGCTACGACGAGGCGCTGCAATACGCACGACAGCTATACTCCAACAAAAACATCCTGCGACTCACACGCAAGGCAAGAGCGATAATAATCAGCGACTCCAACAAGGAGCTGCTCGGAACGCAATACAGTTATAACGACTATGACAAGTTCTACGAGAAGCACTTCGTGCCGCTGCGCATCAGTACAATGCGACTGCTCTCTGAGCCGGAAACGATAGAATACGAAAAGAAGCCGGAAAACGAGGAACAGGAGGATAACAAATTATACAATGGCGGAGTGATCGACGACGACACGTTCCTGCAGTTGGGAATACCGACAAACGACGAGAAGCAGAACGAGGAGGGCGATGAAACCATAATACCTATCGACAGTCCAACAGTTGCGCCTGCCGACGACGGTCTGACAATACCGGTGGACAACAAAGTGGCAACACCGACTGACAATAACTCCACTACTCCACCGGCTGACGACAACACATTCTCTCTGCCTGACACTGACGACTCAACGACAGACCAGCAGGAAACATTCGACATGACTCCTGAACGACAGTCTGCCAACGACAACAGAAAGCAGCAAACCACAAACGACGACCTGCCAAACATAGAGTTGGAACAGCAGGCGGAAAAGGAAGTACCAAAGCCGACAAAGGAACCTGCCAAGACAGATAGTCCTGCAATGACTGAGAAAACGGAAAAGACAGGCACCTCAGCCAAGACGGAGTCTACAACCAAAACGGAGAAAGCGACAACGACAGAGAAGTCTGCGCCCAAGAAGGAAGAAGAGAAAAAGCCTCAACAGCAAGACAACGGCATCCACTTCACCGACGACGCTGACGACAACAACTACAATATCCAGCAGGACGACAAAAAGCAGAAGAAGCAACAGGAATTCAACCTCGAAGACGACTACTACGAGTTGGACGGATTCTAAACCCCTACTGCATGTCATCATGGATCAAGTATATTGAATAATAAATAACGAACCGAGAATGAGCAACGGACTACTATTATGGGTGGACGACGAGATAGAACTCTTGCACGCCCACATCATATTCCTGGAAAAGAAGGGATATGAGGTCATCACCGTGAGCAACGGCACCGACGCCATCGACGAATGCTCACGACACAACTTCGACCTCGTATTGCTCGACGAAATGATGCCGGGAATAAGCGGACTGGAAACGCTGCAGAAGATAAAGGAAATTCTGCCTGCCACACCTGTAGTGATGGTGACAAAGAGCGAGGAGGAAAACATCATGGACCAGGCAATAGGATCGAAGATTGCCGACTATCTGATAAAACCAGTCAACCCAAGCCAAATCCTGCTCACCCTCAAAAAGAACATACACCAGAAGGAAATAGTGACGGAAGTGACACAGACCGGATATCAGCAGAGCTTCATGAACATATCGACGAAGATTGACAACTGCCGGACTGTGGAGGAATGGATCGACGTGTACAAACTGCTCGTGCATTGGGAACTGGAACTGAGCAGCACCGAGAGCAACATGACAGAGATGCTCATGATGCAGAAGAGCGAAGCCAACAACGGATTCGCCAAGTTCATACGCAACAACTACCTTGACTGGGTGGACCCCAACAACGCACAGCTGCCATCAAGGCCGCTGATGAGCAACAACATTTTCAGCCGGAAGATATTTCCGCTGCTCGACAAGGGAGAGAAGGTGTTCCTGATTGTGATTGACAACTTCCGCTACGACCAATGGAGGGTGCTCGCAAACGAGGTGGGCGACATGTTCGATATCGACGAGAATCTATATATGAGCATTCTGCCGACAGCGACGCAGTATGCACGAAACGCCATCTTCAGCGGGCTGATGCCAAACCAGATAGCAAGGATGTTTCCGGAACTGTGGGTCGATGAGGACGAAGAGGAGGGGAAAAACCTCAACGAAGCGCCACTCATACAGACACAACTCGAAAGATACCGCCGGACGGGAACGAAATTCTCTTACCACAAGGTGAACGACTCGGTGGGCGCCGACAAGCTGCTGCAGCAGTTCAGTCAGCTTGGCGACAATGACCTCAACGTACTTGTAATAAACTTCATCGACATGCTCAGCCATGCCCGCACGGAATCAAAGATGGTGCGCGAACTGGCAAACAACGAGTCGGCATACCGAAGCATCACGCTGAGCTGGTTCAGACACACCGTGCTCTCCGACCTCTTCCGCCGACTGTCAGAGAGCGACTACACCGTGGTGCTGACAACAGACCACGGCAGCGTGAGGGCATCAAGACCAATCAAGATAGTGGGAGACAGAAACACGAACACCAACCTGCGCTACAAACTGGGCAAGAACCTGAACTACAACGCCAAGGAGGTATTCGCCATAAAAGACCCGCAGAAAGCACAGCTGCCATCGCCGAACCTGAGCACATCGTATGTGTTTGCCACAAACGACACGTTCTTTGCATATCCAAACAACTACAACTATTATGTGTCGTACTACAAAGACACCTTCCAGCATGGAGGAATATCCATGGAAGAGATGCTCATACCGCTCGTCACGATGAAAAAGAAAAAGAGAAACTGAAAACAGGAAGAGCAACCTTACTATTAAAGGAATAGAAACCAAGGGAAAGACAAGGATAATCCGACAGAGGACTCTGTATTTTCCTTGACAAAACGAACGACAATGAACAAAGAAATAACAATAAACGGTCTCGACAGCATCAACGAAGCTGCCAAAGAGTTTGTAAACAACATGGGCGACGCCAAGGTGTTCGCCTTCTACGGCAAGATGGGTGCCGGCAAGACTACATTCATCAAGGCAATCTGCGATTGTCTCGGCGTGGTAGACACCGTTACGTCGCCAACCTTCGCCATCGTGAACGAATATCAGTCTGACACCGTGGACTACCCTATCTATCACTTCGACTTCTATCGCATCAAAAAGTTAGAAGAGGTCTACGATATGGGCTATGAAGATTATTTCTATGGAGGCGGAATATGCCTTATAGAATGGCCGGAGCTGATAGAAGATCTGTTGCCGGAGGATGCTGTCCATGTGGACATCAAAGAGAACGAAGACGGCACGAGAAGTGTCAAGTTCTGACAAAGGAAACAATCTTTATCCACAATGAACACTGAAAACCAAGACGAGCAATTCATGCGCAAGGCTCTCGTTGAAGCACAAGCTGCTTTCGACGAGGGAGAGATTCCCGTGGGAGCCATCGTGGTGTGTCGCGGCCGCATCATCTCCCGTGCCCACAACCTGACAGAAACCCTGACCGACGTTACCGCACATGCCGAAATGCAGGCGATAACGGCTGCCGCAAATGCCTTGGGAGGCAAATATCTCACCGACTGCACGCTCTACGTCACCGTGGAACCGTGTCCCATGTGTGCCGGAGCCATCGGATGGGCACAGATACCACGCATCGTATACGGAGCTCCAGACGAAAAACGAGGCTATCACAAATTCGCACCCAACGTACTTCATCCCAAAGCGACAGCCATCGGAGGAGTACTCGAAGAGGAATGCCGGACGCTGATGCAGGAGTTTTTCAAGAAAAGAAGATGACAAGCGATAAGAGAAAAGGAGTCGGAAAGAAAATGAGAGGAAAGGAAAGGTCATGATAAAAAAGCTGACGAAATGGATGCCCATACCTCTGATTCTTAGTAAAAGCGAGAATTTCTGAAAAACTGTCAGACCATCTGGTTTTTCGTCATAACATTCTGACAAACAGACAGTTGACTGTCTGGCGATTGTCAGCCAATTGTCTGGATGGTTTGCTGATGAAAGGGAATAAAAACTTGGGCGATGTTTTTTTTGGCCGCATACACGAGCATCGCGGATGCGCTTACGAATTGTCAGATGTGAGGAATTCAGACTATAGGGATTGTATGCGTTTGCAGAATCCAGAAAACAGGAATACGGGTATTTGTAATAAGCAAATTTAAACCCACCAATTTTTCGTAAAGTTGACCCACCGGCTTATATCCCCCCTAACGTGGGGAATGAAACCCCACATTAGGGGGTTATGTTCCCCACGCTGTGGGGGAAAAATCAAGGGTAGGAAACAGTATTACAACAGTCAATTATTGGGCAGACGTCTGACAGCAATTCTGCCCATCCGGGGTAAGCAGCGTGCCCATGATGAGAAAGCAGCGTTCCCCAGTTGGGCAAGCACCGTGCCCAATTTAGCACAAATCGGTCATTAAGATTAATGAGTTCGGGATAAGCGGCAGTCGTTTTCCCGAGCTCAGGTTATTATGGCTTACTCGGGACTTGCACCCGTTAGACAATGCTCGTGCCGAGCATACTACTACCAAAAGGAGACTATGATAGAACAAGCCATAGTCTCCTGTTGGTAGGGTAAACAGAACTGTGTCACGGCTCTGTTTTTTATGCGTTCACTATTGCAGGACGCTCACATTAATAAAATAGTGAGTTCCTTAGTTGTCTATAGTTTAGAAATCATCATCACTGTAATTATCATCCCCTTCTTCTACTATTTCGAATCCATGGCTTGGTTCACCATCGGGAGTCCAACCGCTCACGGCCATTATCTGTGAAGGCTCCATCTTGAAAACGGTAATCTTGGGAGCTACGTATTTCTTCTTCATCTTTTTTTATTTATTTACTACTACTTTTTTGTTGTTTACTACATATACTCCCTTCGACAACTTGTCGACGTTGTTGGTGTTCATTCGCAAACCGCCAAGGTTGTAGATACCTGTATTTGCATTCTGCTTGTTCTCCTCAATCACCCGGATGCCGGTTGTACCATTCACACCGTTGCCATCCAGCGAGAACATCAACATCTTGCCAGTAGGCACATCTTCCTTAAGCCAGCAGCGGTAAGCCTTCACCGTGTGTTCCTTGCTGGTGTGAACAAGGTCGCCCTTGCTGAACATATATGAGTCGGCGGACACAACGGTCTTACTGTCGTACGAACCTGTGTAGGTCATGCCTGTTCCATTTACTGTGTGTGTCATTGCAGATGTCTGGTCATCGTAGTTGATGCCATTGGCTACATATACAGGACCGTCGAGAGTTTCCGTAACACCGTTGATAGTGTATGAATAGTTGCCGAGTGGCTCCCTTGTAGGATAAATTATATATGGCGTGTTCTTCTCAAGCACTACGTTGTCACCAGCTACGGCCACTGTAGAGAACTTGATCCAATTGTCCTCCAGACCTCTAAACTCTGCCAACTGTGTATTCTCACCAAAGGCCTCAATCACCTGAGCAGCTGTCATGTCGACGGGAAGGATGATAGAGTTCCATCCCTTCTTGTCGTTGGTAGCATTCTTGGTGAATGTACGATGCAGCAGCATCATGGCATTTTTGTATGTTTTCTTAACGTCGAGAGTCTTGTCCTCATCGAGAACCAGTAGATTGTCTGATCCGTTGATTGTTCCATCATCGTTCATGTCAGTGCGCAGAGCGAAGCCCTTAATCTGAAGATTCTCAAGAGCCGACAGCACCTTAACAGGTGTGATACGAACCTGGTTGAACGACATGGTTGGATTGAGCACGGCATAGCTGTCGCCTTTATTGCCTATAACGTCAGCACCAAGAACCTTCCAATCTGTCAGTACTTCCTGCTCTTTACCATCGAGATAGGTGGTCAACTTAAGACCTTCGCCAAGACTTGCGCCCAATCCTAAAGCCAGATTCTGGGTAACCATAACAAGCTGCTGTCCCTTATCAACTACTTTACCCATATTGACAGAGATTGTGGCGCCACCTAAGTTTGCTCCCAACGGAAGTGTCAAGTATGTATCCATTGAGTCGTCAATCAAATTGCCCAACTCGTCGTAGCCATTGCCAATATTGGCAACATTGAACATCTTGGTGTTTGCAAAGTCGATGGATGCATTGGTGTTATTTGTAGACACCACCTGCGCACCATATATAGGATTGGTAGTAGCATTGTCTGCCTCAGCATCGGCTACATACGCATAGTAGATATTGAGCTGTGAGAGGTCGGCAGAAAGAACGCCTGTGCTATAAAGTACAATCTCATCAAACACACAGCCCGCAGGCACATCAACGTTCAGACACATCTTGCGAGTTTCCTCTTTACCGATAAGCCCGGCTGAGATGGCATCCCAATGGGTTGTTACATCTCCAGTCACTTCCTCGCCTTTATTGTAGAGCTTGATGTTATAGAGCTTAAGCACATCAGCATCGAGTCCGGTAGCCTTAGCAGATACCACAAAACCTACCTTCATCTTGCCATTGAAAGCTCTTGCATTGCCATTCAAGCCATCTGCAAAGTTAGAGCCATCAGCAGTCTTGATGCCAACGAGACCTTTGTTGGCTGCTAATTCGATGCCAGGCTGACGATAGGTGAAGTCGTTGAGTGAAGTAGTAAGTATGGCTGATCTGTTCTTCATTCCATCGAATATCTGTATCAAACCACTGCCAAACTTATCGCTCAACACGTATTTAGACTCACCATCCTTATTGACAAGGATATTCACTCCGTGTTCCTCGGGAACGTATTTGGGGGCATAGTTGAGGGTGGTCTCTTCATAGCAACCATCAGCTGCTGTCGCACGGAAAACATACTTGCCGGGAAGAGACAAATTGCTTACCCAGCCTGTTGTGGCAACCACTTCAACATCAGCGGCACCCTCCGGATAGCTCTGGACAGACCATATCACATCTATATTCTTATTGTGCTGTAACTGGAACTGATTGACACTTCCAGACACATCGCGACTTGACGTGGCATTGATTGGACAATGATGAGAAGCAGCATCGGGAGCCATGCGTACAAAGGCGTAGTTGACATATATCGCACCCAAATTAACATTTACTCCACCAAAAAATATTTTCACTGCAGAGAACGCATCAGGAGCCTTCATAACGACCTCTGAATTTTTCTTGGAACCAACAAGGCCAAGATTCAAAACTGTACCAGAGATTGTCTGACTTGTAATATGTTTTCCGTCCTTATTATAAAACTCAAGACTAATAGTAGAGCCTAAACCTATATCCAGAAGTTTGGTCATGCCATATTTGAATCCAACTTCTGTACCTGCAGGAAAAGCTTCTTTATTATCAGATGAAATGGCAGTAACTTTAGCAGGAACTGAAACAATCAAGCTTTGTACTGTAAAATTGTCATTAAGGTCAGCATTGATAAGGTTACCACCCAATGTATTTGCACTCAATTTAAAACTTCCGCGCTTCTGTTCTTGAGCATACTTCGCAATACCATTCTCCTTATTATTGGTAATAGTATACTCACGAGCCTTGCCTACAAATGCATACTTGATATTTATAGCAGAGAGCAACTTGGCATTAACTCCACACTGAACGAGCTTGATTTCATCAAAATTGCCAGGAGCAGTAGCCATATACAATTTGTTTACCTGATCTGAACCAGGGAATGTCAGCAGCGACAAACCGAGTCCGGTGACAGACTTGCCGGTAGAGATAGACTGGAGGTCGCCTACCGCTTTGCCGTCCTTGAGAAACTGGATTTTGTAGAACTGTGCTAAATCGAGAGTAAGGATGCTTGCATCTGATTTTGCACAAATGACAAAACCAGCCTCTGTACCACCAGCATAATAATGCTGATTGTCCTTCACGCTGATAATTGGACTTGCTACTACGGTAGCACCAACAAGAGCAGGAATCGTAGCATAATCATCCAAATCATCATTACAGATGTTCTGAAGGTCTTTTGTTCCTGAAACCACTTCAACGCCATCGAAAAGGCTGTTGATCATACAACCGGGTCCTACGAGTGCACGACGGTTGTTAAAATAATTCTCCTTAGACGAATCTGAATCCTGCCAAACATTCTTCTCGCTTTTTCCCACACTATTTACGGTTGCGGCATCCATTGACATAGTAAAAAGCAAGAGAGATGCGACAAGACAAATACTCTTGATAATCTTTTTAGACATTCTTTAAGCTTTGAATAAAATTGTTTCCTTTTTACATTAAAATTTATACCAATCAAATTTTTCGGTGCAAAGGTATATTGATTCCGTGGATCTAAGTTCATTGGGTAATGTTATGGTAAGCAAGAGTAAGTGTAGAAAAGCGTAACTGCCACATATACAGCTATTTACCAAATATTCGTGGGGGGGGGGGGATAAGTAGGAGTCCCCATAAAATACAAGAGAAAAAAGTAGTAAATATGCATGATAAATCAAAGAGAAATTGTTAATTTTGTAGCAAATAAGATGAGGTCAAACTAACTTAAATGCTAATGAGAGCATTAATTATAATCTTTACTATCTGTGCTTGTACAATTTGTGCCCACGCAAACAACAACAATCTGTACAAACGTTTAGACTCTGTAATAGCCAACAGTGCTGTTTATGATTCTATCAAAGCAAAAAGACTAAAAGACATTAAGCTTGGTGCTAAATACGTGACCAACCCGGCAGACAAGCTGCGCATATATGAGAAGTTGGCAAATGAGTATAGCCCATACGTTTACGACTCGGCAATGGTGTATGTCCAAAGAGGAATAAACCTTGCCGAAAAGACTGGCAATTCTGATTATTGCAACCGATTCCTGATTACAAAGGCAAGTCTGCTGATTGAACGTGGCTTCTATATTGAGGCTAAGGAAGGTCTGGACAAAATCGAGATATCACAATCCGATCCAAAGCAAAATTTCCTTTTCTACTGCGCCCAGAGTTCACTTTATTACAATCTGAATGCCGATTGTCAGAAAATGGAGTTCAGCCAACATTATAACGAATTGTTCAAGGAATATATTGGCAAGGCACTATACTACTGTCCGAGGAATAGCGCAATGTATTATTATATGAAAGGTATAAATCTCTTTTTCTCAGGCAGGAGTATCAATGAGATTAGTGCTTCATTGAATAAGGCAATGCAAATGTTCGGATCCGAAAACCGCATGTACGGCAGGGCGGCATACGTTCTGTCGAAGGCTTACGGCAAGAATAAGCAATTGGAGCAGCAGAGGCGTTATCTGCTGCTTGCTGCCATTAGCGATGTAATGTCGGCTAATAATGAGAGTCTGGCATTGCAGGATGTTGCTCTCTTGCTTTATAAAAACAAAAATGATCTTGACAAAGCCCGGAAATATATCAATCAAACATTGAAAGACGCACATGAATATAATAGTCGTCTGCAACGTGTGGAGCTATACGCCAACCTGCATGTAATATTGTCAGCTTACAATGAAAAGCTCCAAAAGGAAGCCATCTGGAAAAACGTGACGATAATATGTATACTTATGCTGTTGGTTGTCATTGCAGCAGCAATAGTGTACGTCAACCGGAAAAACCATTTATTGAAACTGACGGAGAAGGAACTGAAAGCCTTGACCGAAGAGTTGAGCGCTACCAACAAACAACAGCTAAAGGACAACAAAGCACTTCAAGACTCAAACGATGAACTGACAAGCTCTAACAAAGCGTTTCAGGACTCAAATGACGAACTGATGAGCTCAAACAAAACTCTTCGGGACTCTAATGATAAACTTAAGGGCTCAAACAAAGCACTTCAGGACTCTAACGATGAGCTAATGAGTTCAAACAAAGCGCTTCAGGACTCTAATGATGAACTTAAGGGCTCAAACAAAGCACTTCGGGACTCTAACGATGAACTTAAGGGCTCAAACAAAGCACTTCGGGACTCTAACGATGAACTTAAAGGCTCAAACAAAGCGCTTCAGGACTCTAACGATGAACTTAAGGGCTCAAACAAAGCACTTCAGGACTCTAACGATGAACTTAAGGGCTCAAACAAAGCACTTCAAGACTCTAACGATGAGCTAATGAACTCAAACAAAGCACTTCAGGACTCTAACGATGAGCTTAAAGGCTCAAACAAAGCACTTCAGGACTCTAACGATGAGCTTAAAGGCTCAAACAAAGCACTTCAGGACTCTAACGATGAACTTAAGGGCTCAAACAAAGCACTTCAAGACTCTAACGATGAGCTAATGAACTCAAACAAAGCACTTCAGAACTCTAACGATGAGCTTAAATACAACAACAATGAACTTAAGTACTTTAACAACGAACTTAAGGACTCAAACAAAGCGCTTCGGAACTCAAATGATGAGCTTGAAAACACCAACGCAAAGCGAGAGTTGATGGCTAATGCCTTTATCATGCTCTGCTATCAGTATATTGAGCGGTTGGACAGTCAGCGCAAACTGGTGATACGTAAGATTAAGACCAATCAGCAGAACGAACTGCTGAGCATTCTCTCGTCTTCAAAGCGAGGCACTGAGGAGAGCCAGAACTTCTTCTTGCAGTTCGACAAAATCTTCCTCTCGCTCTATCCATCGTTTGTAAAGGAGCTGAACACCTTGCTTATACCCGAGGCACAAATCGAGCTTAAGGGAGACAATGAGCTGACTCCAAGCTTGCGTGTAGCAGCCTTGGTAAGACTGGGCGTAACGGAAAGTCCTAAGATTGCCGGCATCCTCTCCTACTCGCTGCAAACGATATACAATTATCGCTCCACGCTGAAGAACAGCGCCATCGACAAAGAACACTTCGAGGAGAATCTGCAAAAGCTGTGCTCTATCTATTAAGGTGTGGTGGTGTAATTTGCAGTGCTAACATCACAACTGAGAGCCACGCTCTCGTAAGCCTCCGGGGCTGACACCGAACTCGTCCTTAATTTACGATGTAGTTTCTATGGTTGTCTGTCCCATTTGTAGCTGTGGGAAATGGATTATCCGCTGACCCATTAATTCCGCCAATGGGCTTTAAAAAAAATCGGCCAAAATAAAAGCCGCCGGAAGCAACGTTATGAATGCTACCGACGGTTGTTGCTTTTACCTTAAAAGCACACCTATATTTACCCGATCAAATCCCAATCCTATATGCCATACTATACGTAAAGCCATAGTATGACAGCCATTTTTTATTCAAATGCAAAGATAGGACAAAATATTTACATCTACAAGCATATTGACTAAATAATTTACAGGAAAAAGAAAATCGTTCCATACCGCTATATCAACAGCGATATGGAACGATAATTCCTTTTCTCCTGCCCATCCAGCCTAAAATACCGACTGGCAAAGGAGCATTACAATCTGCTTAGAGCAGAGTCTCAAACTTCTTCTGGATAGCAGACTTAGACTGTCCGCCAACGAGACGGTCTACGACCTCGCCGTTCTTGATGAACAGCAGAGTCGGGATGTTGCGGATGCCATACTCCATAGCGATGTCATCGTTAGCCTCAACGTCACACTTGCCTACTACTACCTTGCCGTCGTACTCCTCTGCAAGCTCTGCCACGAAAGGAGCGATGGCACGGCATGGTCCACACCATGTTGCCCAGAAATCCACTACTAATGGCTGCTCGCCATTCTTCAAACTCTCAAAGTTCTCTGAGGTGATTGTTACTTCCATTTTATTTTTGTTTTATTGTTCTTGTTATTAAATTCTAAGGATGTCTTTCATACTCCGCATGTCATCACCCCTGGCTGCCACAACCGGCATTTCCCTGTTTATCCAAGGTGCTTTCCATGGGTTGCCACAGCCTCCGCGTATGACCTGCATTCAAATTGCGCCACAAATTTAGCTCTTTTTTATGAGATGCGAAGCTTTTTATCAATATTTTTCAATTTATATGATATTCCAACGCTTCGTTCTCCTTGATGAAAGACAACAGATCTTTAGTCACGTTCACACTCATGCCCTTCGAGCGCATGGTGATGCTGCGACGGTCTTCAATGCTGTCGAGCTGCACATAGACATGCGTCGGGCCTGGATCAGCTGAGAGTTTCTGACACAGGTCTGTGACGAGCGTAGTGGATATTTTATGCGAATCGATGACTATGGTGAGCTTCTCGATACGTTTGTCCTTCACGGTCTGCAGATACTGAATATCGGAGATATTGAAATCATAGAAATTGCTGCCGGCATACATCTGGGTTATCTGTGCCTTGATATACACCGATGCCCCGATGGAGAACATTCCCCTCCAACGTCCCCACGCCTCTCCGAAAAGAGCAATCTCACCAGAGCCTTCAAAATCTTCGAGCATGACAAAGCCACATGGTTTACCTTTCTTTGTCATCGACTCGCGGACGTTGGTCACGATACCTCCTACGGTAATGTCGCCACGGTCCATCAGTTCCTTTTTGTCTGCCACCTCCGGACATTTCGTGTTGCAAAGGTTTTCGAGCACCACGGCATAGCTGTCGAGAGGATGCGCCGAGAGATAGATGCCCACAAGGTCGCGCTCGCGGTTGAGTCTCTCTATGTCGCTCCACCGTTCACACTCAGGAATCTTGGGCGTTGCGATTTCCACTTCTTCATCTGCAAACATACTGAAGAGGTTGTTGCTTGCCTGCTGCTTTGACACCTGGTATGCCTGTCCGAAACGCAGCAGCGTATCGAAGAAGTTTTCTCCCTTCTCGTTCTGTGCGAAATATCGTTCTCGGTCTATACCGAAGCTGTCGAAGCCTCCGCTGAGCGCCAAGCTCTCGAAACATTTGCGGTTGCAGGCGCTGAGGTTCACTCGCTGCACAAAGTCGAAGATATCCTTGTAAGGTCCGTTTTTCTCTCTCTCGGCAATCAGCGATTCGGCAGCTGCCGCTCCCATTCCCTTGATGGCGGCGAGTCCGAAACGGATGGCTCCGCCTTTGTTCACGCTGAACTTATTGCGGCTCTCGTTCACGTCGGGTCCGAGGGTCTCTATTCCCATCGCCTTACACTCATCCATGAGTTTCGTGATTTCGGTGATGTTGGCAAGGTTTCGGCTCATGTTGGCAGCCATGTATTCGGCAGGATAGTGTGCCTTGAGATATGCCGTCTGATATGCCACCCATGAGTAGCAGGTGGCATGCGACTTGTTGAAGGCGTAGCTGGCGAACTTCTCCCAGTCTGCCCATATTTTCTCGAGCACCTTCGGGTCGTGGCCGTTTTTCTTTCCGCCCTCGATGAACATCGGCTTCATCTGGTCTACGATGGCTTTCTTCTTCTTTCCCATCGCCTTACGCAGGGCGTCGCTCTGGCCTCGGGTGAAGTCGGCGAGCTGACGGGAGAGAAGCATCACCTGCTCCTGATACACCGTAATGCCGTAGGTGTCTTTCAGGTATTTCTCCATGCAAGGGATGTCGTATTTTATCTCTTCCTTGCCGTTCTTACGGGCGATGAAGGATGGGATATAGTCCATTGGTCCCGGACGGTAGAGGGCGTTCATGGCGATGATGTCCTCGAATGTCGTGGGATGCAGCTCGCGCAGGTATTTCTGCATTCCGGCAGACTCAAACTGGAAAGTTCCGATGGTGCGTCCTTCGCTGTATAGCTGATATGTCTCCGGGTCGTCGATAGGGATAGTATCGAGGTCTATGTCTATGCCCCGGTGAAGCTTCACGTTCTCCACTGCCTCTTTCAGGATGGATAGGGTCTTCAGTCCGAGGAAGTCCATCTTGATGAGTCCGGTCTCCTCAATCACGTGTCCGTCGTATTGCGTACAGAGCAGTTTGTGGCCAGGGTCCGACTTGTCTTCTGCCGTTGACACCGGCACCCAGTCGCTGATGGCGTCGCGGCAGATGATGGTGCCACAGGCATGGATACCTGTGCCACGCACAGTGCCCTCAAGCATCTTGGCATAAGTTATGGTGTTGCGCATTCGCGGGTCTGGAGAAGCCTCTGCCTCTCTCAGCGCCGGCACGCATTTGATGGCGTTCGGAAGGTTCATCTTCAGCGAGTTTCCTTCTGAATCCGACAGTTTGTCAGGTATCTGCTTGCAGAGGGCGTTCACCTCGGCAAGCGGCACTTTCTCCACTCGCGCCACGTCTTTGATGGCGTTCTTCGTCGCCATCGTTCCGTATGTGATGATATGCGCCACCTTGTCGTGGCCATATTTGTCTTCCACCCATTCCAACACCTTGCCTCGTCCGTCATCGTCGAAGTCGGTATCGATATCGGGGAGCGATATACGGTCGGGGTTGAGGAAACGCTCAAACAGCAGGTCGTATTTCATCGGGTCTATCTTGGTGATGCCCAGACAGTATGCCACGACGGATCCTGCTGCCGATCCACGTCCCGGTCCCACCATCACTCCCAGCTCGTCGCGTGCCGAGTTGATGAAATCCTGCACGATGAGGAAGTATCCCGGAAATCCCATCGTCTTCATGATATGCAGCTCGAACTTCACTCGTTCGTGCACTTCCTTCGACAACGGATCGCCGTAGCGTTCCTTTGCTCCGTCGTAGGCGAGCTTGGCAAGATAGTCTGCTTCAAACTTTATCCTATAAAGTTTGTCGATGCCTCCCAGCTTTTTTATCTTTTTGTCTGCCTCATCTTTCGGCAGCGGATTCTCGCCGTTCTCGTCTGAGGTAAACTCTTGGTATAGTTGTTCCGGTGTGATGTTGCGGCGTGTGTCTTCCTCTGTTCCGAACTCTTTGGGGATGGGGAAGAATGGCATGATGGGGGCATGGTCGATGGAGTATGTCTCCACCTTGTCGAGAATCTCAATTGTGTTAGACAGCGCCTCCGGCACATCGGCAAACACCTCGTTCATCTCCTCACGGGTCTTGAACCACTCCTGCTTGGAGTAGAGCATACGGTTGGGGTCATCGAGGTCGCGGCCGGTGGAGAGACACAGCAGATGGTCATGAGCCTCGGCATTGTCTTTGTCCACGAAATGGGCGTCGTTGGTACATACCACCTTTATGCCGTATTCTTTGGCAAGCTGCAGTATCACCCTGTTCGCCTTCTGCTGCAGCGGGAATGTCTCTCGGTTTGCCCTCTGGTTGGGATCTTTCACTTCGTGCCGCTGCAGCTCCAGATAGTAGTCGTCGCCAAACACCCGCTTATACCACTCTATCGCCTCACGTGCTCCCTCGATGTCGTCGCGCAGGATTTTTGCCGGCACCTCGCCGGCGATACATGCCGAACACACGATGAGGTCTTCATGATATCTCTCCAGGTCCTCGCGGTCGGTTCGCGGACGCATGTAGAATCCGTCTACCCATGCACGGGAAACGAGCTTTATCAGGTTCTTGTATCCGTTGTAGTTCTTGGCGAGCACTATCAGGTGGTAGCCGCTTTTGTCCACCTTTGGGTCGCTGCGGTCTGACTTCTTGCGGCGCGCCACATACATCTCGCAACCGAAGATGGGTTTGAATTCAGGCTTGCCCTCGTCGCGGAGCTTGCCGTTCACCTTGTTGCAATAGTTGAACAGCTCCTTGATTCCGAACATGTCACCGTGATCGGTTATCGCCATTCCCTTCATGCCGTTGGCAACGGCCTTGTCCACGAGCTTCGATACGCTCGACTGTCCGTCAAGGATACTGTAATATGTATGTACGTGTAAATGTATGAAATCCTGCATCGCTGAGTATAAGGTGGTTAAGTTTTCTGTTTTACTTTTTGCTATAAAAGTGGCTCAAAGTTACGCTTTATCCATGAAATGGCAAAAGAATAAGAACAAAATTTGCGAAATACGCAAAAAAGCGGTATCTTTGCAGATGCTTTAAAAACAAGCTTCTATTTTACGACGAAATACTATGGGTAAGAAAATAAAAAAACTGAAGAACGTAAGAATACATAGAGAAGGAACAGACACGCTGCTCTACGGGGCGATTTTCGTCGTCGCCGTCGCTGCAATACTCTGGTTCTATGTAGACTGCAAAGCGGCTTTCTGGAGCTTTGTCGGCGTCTTCGGAATCGTCTATGCCATAGTGCTGAACTTTTTCCGCTGCCCAAAAAGATATTTCGAGGGCGACACCGACAAGGTGGTAGTAGCACCTGCCGACGGAAAGATTGTGGTTATCGAAGAGGTTGAGGAAAACACTTATTTCCACGACAAGCGACTAATGATAAGCATATTCATGAGCCTTTTCAACGTGCATGCCAACTGGTTTCCCGTTGACGGCAAAGTGAAATTCGTTCACCATCAGAACGGAAACTTCCACAAGGCATGGCTACCAAAAGCAAGCGAGGAGAATGAGCACGCTGACATAATGCTTGAGACCGAAGACGGCACGGAAATCCTGTGCAGACAGATTGCGGGAGCCGTGGCACGAAGAATCGTGACATACGCGAAGCCGGAAGAAGACTGCTACATCGACGAGCATCTTGGATTCATCAAATTCGGTTCAAGAGTGGATGTATATCTGCCGCTCGGCACGGAGGTGTGCGTGAAGATGGGACAAAGCACCACCGGAGACAAGACCGTCATCGCAAAGCTCAAATAAGAGCACACACATGATGAGAAAACCATAAAGCCATAGACTCATGACCCTACGCCAAAGGCCGGGCTGCAAGAGTCTATGGTTTGTTTTTATAAAGAATGGCGGACAACAACGCCATATAGAAGGCAACGGCAAATACGCGGAACACGAAAAGAGCAATCACCAAGCCTCATCCGCCAGACCTGCAGACAAGAACCCATCATAGAGAAAAACAACAAACAAAACAACGAAACAAAAGGAAGGAGAAAAAGAAATGGCAAACTTCATCACCAAAAACATACCAAACACCATAACCTGCTGCAACCTCATATCAGGCTGCATAGCCACATCTTTCGCATTCGTCAACCGCCCTGAACTGGCTCTGTTGTGGATAATCATAGGTGCCGTGTTCGACTTCTTCGACGGCATGAGCGCAAGACTGCTCGGAGTGTCGTCGCCGATAGGAAAAGAACTGGACTCGCTCGCCGACGACATCACGTTCGGAGTAGCACCTGCAACTATGGTGTTCGCCGAACTTGCCGTGATGGACTATCCCGCCACTCTCGAACCGCTGCGGCAATACCTGCCATACTTCGCATACATAATGGCGGCATTCTCAGCGCTCAGACTCGCGAAGTTCAACCTCGACACCCGACAGACCACATCGTTCATCGGACTGCCGACACCTGCCAATGCCCTGTTCTGGGGATCGCTCATCGTGGGAGCAAGAGACCTGCTGGAGGCTTCGCCATACAACGTGTTCATCGTAATGGCAATGGTACTGCTGACCAGCTACATACTGATTGCCGAAATACCGATGTTCGCATTGAAATTCAAAAACTGGGGATGGAAAGGAAACGAAGTGAAATACATATTCATCATAACCTGCATCCCGCTGATAGCCTTTTTCCAGCTCTCGGCATTCGCCATAATAATAGCATGGTATGTCATTCTGTCGGTTTGCGTGAACAAGACAGCAAAGAAAACCGCCCCTGCCAACGACCCGAAGGCATAGGAACACCCTCTGCCGGACAAATGGCATCATATTTGCCGGTCCAAAGACAGAAGCGACTGCTCACCCCTATGCGAATATCGTCATTATTCAAGGTAAGGGAGAGAGCGGCATAACGACAGTACTCACCAAAACATCTCAACATGGAACTGCTATTATACATCATACTCTTCTTCTTAATCTACTGGGGAATAAGGGGTGCAATAAAACTCTTTGTGATATTCAGACAGATACACAAAGTGAAAAAGCAATTCGACGATCTCAACAAACAGTGGAACGGCAACAACCCATTCGGCGACAATGCCAAAGGCGGATTCGGAAACGGCACTTCTCGTAGCGGATTCGGGAGCAGCCCTAACACAGGCAACAGCAACAGCCAAACCTCTGGCAATGCCAGTTCCTCACGCCGCTACACCACTACGACTGGCGACGTGATAGAAGACCGCCGCACCGAAGACGAGATAAGCCGCCGCATATTCACCCAAGACGAAGGAGAATATGTAGACTTCGAGGAAGTGGAATAAGCAGAATACCTTTTGACGAATTAGGTGGCGTTTTTTAAGCAACAGAGACTCATTATTCGGATTTTTTATCTACTTTTGTGAATGAAACAAAACAGAACGTTATGATTATACATGTAGCCAATCCGATTTACGACTCCGTGTTCAAATATCTCATGGAAGACGAGCGCATAGCCAAGACCATACTGTCGGCTTTGCTGAAGAAAGAAGTGATCCACGTGACGGTGCGTCCACATGAATACAGCAACACCACACGCGACACCCTGTCTATGTTCCGCATAGATTTTGCGGCGACGGTGCGTGAGCGCGAAGGCGATGCGATAAAGGACCGCATTGTTCTGATAGAGCTGCAGAAGACATGGCTCAACACCGAGACCCTGCGTTTCCGCCAATATCTCGGAGCCCAATACAGCAACAAGAACAACATGCGCGAAGCCGATGAGAAAGGCTTTGCCTACCCGATGGTAGCTGTTTATCTCCTCGGGCACAAGGTGGGAAACATCAAGGAACCGATAGTATATGTCAATCATGACGTGTTTGACTATAACGGAAACATCGTGGCCGACGTCAATGAAGAGCCTTTTGTGGAAAGTCTGACCCACAATAGCATTATTGTGCAGATTCCTCTTCTGCATGGCAATGTAAACAACAGACTTGAGAAGGTGCTCAGCGTGTTCGACCAGACCCAAGTTGAGGGCGACACGCAACAGGTACTTAAAATAGACGAAGACAAGTATGCTGATGACAGCGACATGCTGTACGTGCTGCATAAGCTCACAGCTGCTGCCGCAAATTCAGAAATGCGTCAGGACATGAATGTAGAGGATGAATACTACAAAGCCATTGAAGACCGTGATACAGCTATAATGCAGCGCGACAAAATGCTCAAGGAGCAAGAGCAGCAGTTGTCACAGCAGAGCGAACAGTTGTCGCAGCAGAGCGAACAGTTGACTTTGAAGGACGAACAGTTGACTTTGAAGGACGAACAGCTACGCAATATGGCTAAAGCGTTGTTTGCCAAAGGAATGACAGAGGAGCAGATTTCGACAATGACTGGCATTAGTCTTGAAAACGTAGTGAAACTTCTGAAATAGAAAATAAGAAAGACATGAAGAAACAGGAATATGCCAAAGCTAACAAAGAATGGCTATTGGAGAAAACAAAGGAAGAGGGGGTCAGGGAGATTCCAGGAGGCATCTATTATAAGGTATTGAAGGAGGGACTCGGCGATGGGCGGCATCCGTCTAGACGCAGCATAGTGACTGCCCACTATACGGGCAGGACCATCAACGGCAAGAAGTTCGACTCCTCGCTCGGCGGTGCGCCGCTCGCCGTGCGTCTATGCGACCTCATCGACGGATGGATTATCGCCATGCAGCAGATGTGTGTGGGCGACAAATGGGAGGTGTATATCCCTGCAGAGAAAGGCTACGGCAAGTTCTCGCAACCGGGAATACCTGGCGGCTCCACGCTCATCTTCGAGATCGAACTGTTGGGCATTGCCTGACAGGGTATATCCAGAAGATTATTCAGTCTATACTTTACGAAACAAAAAACAAATTCTTTTTTTGACTCGTAAAGCATAGACCTACGCTTCAGATACTATACAGATGAGTTCACACTTGGCGAGAAAGACGGCAACGGAAATTAAGTTTTAAATAAGAGAAGCGGCAAAGTGACGGAGGTTGCTGAATGCCACTTCTTTTTTTATTGCCTCTTCCAACGGCATGCCTTCCGGCGTTATGCTTTTCACAAAGGAGAAACCTGCGGAAAGAAGAACTTCCTTGTCTTTTATTCCGCCAGCAACAAGTCCGACGGGTACCCCCAACTGCTTTCCACGCATCAGGACACACTGCGGCAGCTTGCCCATCAAGGTCTGGCGGTCGGCACTTCCTTCACCCGTAATTATCAAATCAGCATCCTTTATCTTTTCATTGAAGCCCGCAAGGTCTAAGAGCAGATCAGCACCCGACTTCATCTCTGCTCCGAGATACTGCATGAAGGCATAGCCCAAGCCGCCGGCTGCTCCTGCTCCCGGTTCGTTTGACTTGTCGAAACCGAAATGCAAAGCTGATTTCCCTGCAAAGAGACGGGCACGGCGGTCGAGCTGTTCCACCATCTCTGGCGTTGCTCCCTTCTGCGGAGCATAAACATAGGCTGCACCGTTCTCACCGCAAAGAGGATTGGTTACATCGGAAGCGAGAGTGAACCTACATTCGCCAAGTTCCGTCTTCATCGCCTCATCGAAATTCTTGCCACGGGCAAAGATATCCACGAACGCACGAATCATTCCTATTCCTGCATCACTCGTCCCCGTACCACCCAGTCCGATGATGAAATTGCGGCAACCTCGCTTTATGGCTCTCGACAGCAACTCCCCCACTCCATACGTGGTGGCACGCATCGGATTGCGCTCATCCTCCTTTACGAGATTCAGTCCACATGCCTGTGCCACCTCTATTATCGCCGTGCCGTCGGGCGCAATGCCGTATTGCGCATCCACACGACGCATCATCTGGTCGTGGATATACACCGGCTCCAATGTTCCGCCGAGGGCTGCGGTAAAGGCATGGAGCATCCCGTCGCCTCCGTCTGACATCGGCAGACAGACTGTCTCTATTCCCTCACGGCAGAGGGTTTCTGCCAATGCCGTCTCCACTTCGACCGACGACAGGCATCCCTTGAATGAGTCTATGGCAAGAATGTATTTCATGAGTCCGCCTCCTCGTTGCCAGTCGGTGTATGTGAGTTATTGTCTGTTTCATTGTCTGCCGCTGCCACATCGGCATCACCAGTCTGATGATGGGCGAGCAATGGAGCGTCGTCAGACTCTATGTATATAGACTCGTCCATTTCGGCGAGTGTCTTCTTGCGCTGGTTTTCCTTAGCTCCTGCCTTTAGCAGCTTCCGCGCTGCCGTTATGATGCTCGGACCGCTGTCGGCGGTGGTGATCTTCAGTTTGGTCATCTTCTTTATAGTGTCGTTCATGCTCGTCTCCACATCCATGAAGCGCACTCCGAAATCCTGCACACGGTCTATCACCTGGTTAGCGGCGTCGATCATCACCTGCTGGTTCTTGAGCTGTCTCACCTGTGTCCACATCATCTCCAGCACACGTAGGTTCATATACATGGTCTGCGGACCGAGAATCATCACGCCCTCGTCGTATGCCTCGCGCCACAGAGTGTCATCATTGAGCAGAGCAAGGTTGAGAGCACCTTCTATCGGCACGTACATGATGGCGAAATTTAGCTTGTTGTATCCGTCGGGCAGGAATTTGGTGTATTCCTTACGGGCAAGTCGGCGCACCTGAGCCCTAACACTCGCAATATGTGCCTTGAGATATTCCGACTTTTCCGGTGTGCCGTCGGCGGCATTCATATAGCGCTCGTAGTCGGTGAGCGACATCTTTGAGTCTACCACGACGTGACGGTTGTTGGGGAAATGAAGGATGAAGTCGGGCACCAGTCCCTTTCCGTCGTCGCCTCTGGCTGATCGTCCAGCCTTGTCGCGGAGCGTTTCCTGGGTATCAAACTGTTCGCCTTCCTTGAGTTCCAGGTCTTCGAGAAGCTGCTTGAGTTTCAGCTCGCCGAAATTTCCCTGCACCTTCACCTCACCGGTGAGCGCACGGGTAAGCCTGTCGGCGGTCTCGCCCAGGGCGGCACTCTTCTGCATGTTTATCTTTATCGTTTCGTCAAGACGCGTGAGGGCTTCGTTCTGCTGGAGCTTAGACTTGTTGAAGGCTTCCTGCATGTCTTTCAGACTCTGCTGCAGAGGGTCGATGATTTTCGACACCTGCTCTTTGTTCCTCTCGCCGAGTTCGTCTTGTCTACGCTTCAGCACCTCTTCAGAGGTGGTCTGCATCTGTTCCTTTATCAGCTTCAGCTGACTGTCCACCTGCTCACGGTTCATTGTCTTCAGGGCCTCAATCTGTTTCTCGGCGCTTTCCTTTGTCTGAGCAAGCTGGGTGTTGAAGTTATCCCTAAGCTCGGCAACCTGCCGGTCGTATGAAATTCTCAGTTCTGCAATCTGCTTTTCATACGAAGTCTTATGGTCGGCAAGGAGCACATCATGCTGCTCTTTCTGCCTACGGAGCCGGTTCTCGAAATCTTCTTTCTGTATGGCGATGGTCTGCACGGCGTTGTCGGCCTTGGCTTTCTGTACATCCCTTTGAGAGGTGAGTCCGCGAATCTCATCGGTCATACGGGCTACGGTACTGTCTTTCTCTTTCAGCCTGGCTTCAAGGGATGCAATCTGTTCACGCATATTGTCAAGAAGTTGGGAATTGTCTAGCGAACTGGCGTTCTTGCCTTTACTTCCCAAATAGTAGCCGATGAAAAGCACGGCTACAGACGCCACTATTGCTATTATCAAATATGTCTCCATCATTATTTGTCGTTTACATGAATATGAATCTAATTCGGCAGTCAGATGGGGGATTGCCGTTTATCCCAAATGCCCGTTAGATTGTTTTATAAAGTATTATATAAGACGGTCGAATGACCGTTTTAGGGATTAAGCCCGATTGACAATTAGAATCTCCGGGATTTCTGACTAAAGCCAAAGCAGCTGTGTCATGCCATCATCATGGACAAATGGCAAGACACAGCTACTATCACAGTTTGATCTTATGACATTCTGTATCAGTTGTGCACGAGTGTACCGATCTGCTCTCCGTCCATCACTTTCTTCAGGTTGCCCACGATGTCCATGTTGAACACATATATCGGCAGGTTGTTCTCCTTGCACATTGTTGTAGCAGTAAGGTCCATGACCTTCAGACCGCGAGTGTAGATCTCGTCGTAGGTAATCTCGCTGAACTTGGTAGCTGTAGAATCTTTCTCCGGGTCAGCGGTATAGATACCGTCTACTCTTGTCCCCTTGAGCATCACGTCGGCCTCAATCTCTATTCCACGGAGTGAAGAACCGGTATCGGTGGTGAAATACGGACTTCCCGTTCCAGCTGAGAAAATACATACGTATCCCGCCTCCATTGCCTCGATTGCCTTCCACTTGTTGTAGAACTCGCCGATAGGCTCCATACGGATAGCTGTGAGTACCTTGGTCTTCACGCCTACAGCTCCGAGGGCGGAACTGAGGGCGAGGGAATTGATTACTGTGGCACACATTCCCATCTGGTCGCCTTTCACACGGTCGAAGCCCTTCCCGGCACCGCTGAGTCCACGGAAGATGTTTCCGCCGCCGATGACGATTCCTATCTGCACTCCCATCTCATGCACTTCCTTGATCTGGCGCGCATAGTCGTTGAGACGTTCCACGTCGATACCATAATTCTGCTTGCCCATAAGACTCTCGCCGCTGAGCTTCAAAAGGATTCTATTATACTTTGCCATGTTATGTTTGATTTTTATATTCTATCTTTGTTTCAATTTGAATTTCACTTCCTTGAACTCGTATTCAGAAAGCTTCCCGTCGTCTCTGCGCAACATGATATGCCCGTTCTGACCAACATCCTCAATACGAGCATAAAACTCGCCGTCGCCATCTATATATCCATAGGAACCGTAACGGCGGTAGAGAACACCCATATACTCTTCCTTCAATTTTGCATACTCGCCCGCATTGACAATGGCGAGATAATGCTCAAACTTGGCGAGCACTGCCTCGAAGACTTTCTTCAACGGCACCGTGCGGCGCATTATCTGTGACAGAGAAACGGGATTTGGAGCATCGCTGACGAATTCTCGCTGATTCACATTGATGCCGCTGCCGATGATGCAGCTCTTCACTCCACTACTGTTTATCTCACATTCTGAAAGCGTGCCGCTGATCTTAAGATCGTCCCAATATATGTCATTGGGCCATTTGATGGTGAAACCGCGACAGTCAGTTCCGCTTGCCACCGACCTGCCGAACATAAAGTCGTAGTCTTCCAACATCGACCAGCTCCTCACGCTCTTCACTTCCGCATCCAAAGCGGAACGGATGGCGAGAGCCATTGCTTCGAGCATGACATACTGACTGTTGGCTGGCAGATTCTCTGGATGTACCTTTACGCTGAACGTAAGGTTCTTGCCATCCTCGCTCTCCCATTTATTATCACCGTGTCCACGACCGGCAGTCTGGTTTCTGCTAACGACTACTGTCATCAGCTCACCCTCCTCACCGTCATAGTCATGAAGATAACGGTTTGTAGAGTCTACGGAATCAAGTTCTATAACCTTTATTCTTTCCAATATTAATCCTCAAATATTATTAGTTCTATGTTGTTCTTGAAATAGCATTCCACACGCTGTTACAGAATCGTTCAATATAGTTCTTGAAAGAGCAGTAATACCGCATTATCTGAAATAATAAGGCAAGAAAGCACTTTCAATATGATCTATACTGCATTTGCCATCTGTTCCCTTTGCCACAATTGAGATGATATCAAATCTGATCTGCAGGTCAATACCATTCATCTTTACGTAATGATTGGCTGCAAGAGTGATGTTCTTTATCTTCTTCCAGTCAACAGACTGCTCCGGCCGCATGAAGGTGTCGTTTCTCCTTGTCTTCACTTCTACAAATACAAGCGTGTCATCAGAAATTGCAATGATGTCAATATCCTTATGGCCGTATCTCCAATCTCTCTCCAATATGGCATATCCCTTCTCAGAAAGATAATGTACAGCGAGATCTTCTCCCCATTTACCGAAATCATTATGTTGTGCCATATGCGGATTTTGAAATATTAGGAGTAGTAATTGTCAGAATTACCTGTCCAGAGAAATATAGAACTATATAAGAACATCTTAAACAGTCGTTGAAGACAAGAGCAGAAAAAAATTATTTCAGCAATATCTTACAGTCATCAAGACTCTCCACAGTAGCCAAAGCCTCATATCGGATATTGTGTTCGCGAAGGAAATCTCCGCCATGCTGGAAAGCCTTCTCGATTATGAATCCCATCGCCTCGATTGTTGCTCCTGACATCTTGCATAGGTCTATCACACCATTTGCAGCATTGCCATTGGCAAGGAAGTCGTCGATGAAGAGCACATGGTCATCAGGAGTCAAAAAGGAATTGCTGATGCAGACAGTATAATCTCTATCTTTGGTGAATGAATGGACTACAGTTGAAAGCATATTATCCATAGTCTTAGGCTGTTTCTTTTTGATGAAAACCACAGGCAACTGCTTCAAATATCCGACAAGGATGGCCGGAGCGATACCACTTGCCTCAATGGTAACGATCTTGTTGATGTTCAATCCATCAAATAGGCGAACAAACTCCTTAGCCACATCCATCATGAGATTAGGGTCCATCTGATGGTTGATAAAACTGTCAACTTTCAAAATTCCTCCAGGATAGCATTTGCCATCCTGCATAATCCTTTCCTTTAAGATATCCATGTGTTTTTAATATTTTCCACAAAGGTAAATAATTATATGAAAAAAGGAAAATAATGAAGAAAGAAAATAGATTATAGTCTTAGAGATTTATTCATTCAGGATAAATTCTAAAGAAAAGTACACATACTGAAGTATCAAAAACAATATAATGAGATAAGTATTTGACATGGATGCTAGCAACCACAAACAAAATACTCGCCCAAATCAAGAATATGAAAAACTCCTCAACATCCTCTTTTTCTCTAAAAACCGTCAACCATCTGGTCCCAGATTCGGAAGTATCTATAATTCAGTCACTTCCGCCTGTTTCTGCATGCAAAAACCATCTGGTAATTGTCTGGACAATTCAAATATCGCCTGATGAAACAGACAACAAAATGCAATTCTACCAATGCATAGGTAGACATAACATCCCAATCCCTGCAATTGAGTTATGCCGACAGAAAAAAGGAAGCAGATAAAAGAAGCCGAAAGAGAAAGTCCCCGATGCGTACAGACACGCAAAAAAAAACCTCCGGAAGATTGCTCTTCCGGAGGATTCAAGCTTTAAAGTGAAAAAAGGCGGTTACCTACTCTCCCGCATTGCATTGCAGTACCATCGGCGCAAGCGGGCTTAACTTCTCTGTTCGGAATGGGAAGAGGTGGAACCCCGCC
>OJKP01000430.1_pt1 | contig 31275 bp, 21 predicted proteins | sample 1596521 | NCBI WGS metagenome assembly OJKP01 (sample SAMEA4350130, study PRJEB24818) | metagenome | biome: human; feature: gut; material: faeces | place: Denmark | collected 2013-09
CCAGACGCTGGTCCGACAAGCCCACAGTCTTTGCCATACGCTCAAACGGAAATACCGAATGAAGCCTGCCAAGCTCACTCTCATTAAAACTTTTGCGATATTTTTCCAGAATATCAAATTCTGTAAACCCCAAAGTAGGGTGAATTTCTGAAATATTTTGTATCTTAGCCATATCTTAGTCAGGGGATTTCCCCCGTTTTGGCTGCCAAACCTTATTTGCGGGGGAATACCTAAAGATACAAAAAAGCCAACTAATTCGCAACATTTTGTGTATGAATTAGTTGGCTAATTTTATAGTATTTACTGAATGTCCCTACGTATACAATATTTTTACTATACCAATAATACAGCAAAGGCTGTCTCCCCATAATCGCAAGGGAAGACAGCCTTATTTTTACTTAAGTCAAGAATATGCGTCGCCAACATTTCGCAATAAAGCGAACGCTTTTATTTTTATTAAAACACTAATTGCTTAGTTATCGAAACGTACGGCTACATCATCGTAAGCAAAATATGCCGGTAGAGATAAGCCATACTTATTCGTCACAGAGCCTTCCATATTGAAGTATACCATCATAACCTTACCCAATGAATGAAGATCCCAGCAAGTCCAATTTTCGACCATCTTACCGTCTTTAGCTAAATAAAACTCACTTGTTCCGGTCTTATTACCATCAGCATCCACACCAATGGCTATAATCTTGAACCAATCATTAGGACCTATTTTATCAGTACCACTATTTCCGTTCGTCTCTGCATTCAGAACATAAGTAGTAGGACATACGAACATGTGATCTATAACACGAGCAGTTCCATCGCTAAAATATATGTTTTTCAACGACGCTTCATATTGTTCGGTACTACCATATCCATAGTGTACACAGAAGTTCTTTGAGCCGTTATTACCACCAAATCCAGTTACAGGGTCCTTAACAGGGACAGATAACTGAATGTCAAAATCGCCTTTCTTCAAATCTGTTTCCACATAATTAGAAATAGCTTCTCCACCAACCCAATAGGCCATATAGCTATCTTTATCAACTTCAAATTCGTGAGCCAAAAAAGTATTATTATTGTCTATCCAAGAATAGAAAGTAGATTCTGCCCCACTTTCGCCATACAACAGCTTTCCATCATATTGAGGATTATCAATTAATGATGCCCAATAAGAGCTACCGGCTCCGTCTTCGAATGTAAGTATACGCATGCTGGAAAGTTCCATTTCGAGTACACCACCGTCCATCAGCGTAAATACCACTTTCTTTCCGATTATGGTTACAGACTTAATGAATGAATCTCCATCTTGACCTTGTGCTTTTACGGGCTTACCATCGCTCAATATACGCTGCACACCGTTGCCTGTATCTACAGTCCAATAGCCTTCGCTATCAACGCTCATAACTGGAGTGGTGCCTGAGACTTTCAGTTTACCGCCTTCGGCATCCTTTAAGAATTCAGTTTTGCCGTCGGTAGTGATAGTCCAGTAATATACACCGTCGGTATCAGCCTTCACACCGATAACCGGAGCGTCTTTACCATCTTTACCATTCTTCAGCGTCAAGGTAGAGCCGTCACTCAGCGTAAGAACATACCCGTCGGCAGTAGATTCAGTTTTGGTAATTACCTTTCCGCCATTTAATGCATCAACAATGCCTTTCAATGACGTAATGGATGTATTCATCCCCTTAACAGTAGTTTCAAGGGTCTGTACTCTACCATCAAGGTCGTTTACCTTATCCCACAATGCGCTGTCGTCGTAAGAGCAGCTCCAAACTGTCGCACCTAATAAAAGCACTGACAATAGCCTAAATGTCTTTTTCATTTTAGTCTGTATTAATTATTAAATATAAAATTCCTTTATTTACGAGTTTCAATATCTTGTTCAAGTATATGCAGGTCTTCTACACCCTTTACCTCGGTAGAACATTCGCCCAACCAACCGTTTTCTTGATTTACACCTGTATAAATCTTAATAAAGTCTACACCAGGCAAATGAACTTTATTTCCGTTGGCATCAACTGCCCAGTCGATATCAATAGCTGAATCATCTGAAGCATTCAACTCATTATCTGCATATCCATAAAGGAAAGTATAACAAACATAGTAAGTACCCTTTCCACTCTCGTCGATTCCATTTTGCGGCAAGCATGTTCCCTTAAAAGTCAGTTTATCTGCTGTAACCCACTTAGGATAATAAGACTGTTTGTGGAATGCGTTCTTTTCCTTATATCCACCTCCGCCTTGATTATCTTTCCAACGGATGTATTCCTTAGCCGCACCAGCTGGCTCTGTCTCCGGACGATAATAAGTTATTTCATAATTATGATAAGTATTTACGTCGTTACCTGCAGCTACAGCCTTATCATACCAAGCCTCACTCTTACAATCGGTATATGAGCTACCAGCTATCTCATACCATTCGTTCTCATCGGGCTTTCCGTTATGATTACGGTCGTAAGCCACCATTATTATACCCGGCTCTGCACTTCCTCCTTTGGGTGCATTAGGATCTGGATTGGCATTAGAGTAAAACGCATTGCCAAGAACACGAAAGTCGCGATAGCCTTTTTTATTCTTAATGGTATGGTCGAATCCCACTACTACATATCCTCCGAATCCTCCCAAAGTAATCATACCTCCTTCGTCATTTCCGATAGCTTCGAGAACCTTCTGATTCATGGTTTCTTGAGTATCGCCTTCTTCATATTGAGGCAACACGTTAGTAAACTGTCCTACTGCCGGCATATAGTCGAGCACTTTTGTGATATATGCAGTAGCACCTTCGGGCTTCTCTGGTATTTCGGGTTCTGGTTCTTCCGGTATTTTTGGTTCAGAATTATCACTACTGCACGAAACAACACCTAACGCAAGGGCCACACAAAATGCAGCCGATAAAAAATAGTTAAATCTAACTTTCTTCATTTCTCTTATTTATTTTAATTTATAAACGGTTTATCTGTAAATACCATGTGAGCGGGAATATCGCCTGTGGTGACCGACCACTTTTTCTTTCCGTCGGGACTGAAACAAATCAGTACTCCCGGACTTACATAGTCTTTTGCATCGGTTACAAAGAACTCTTTAGTCACCGGGTGTACAGCTATTCCGTATGGCACTTCTATCTGGTTATCGGTGCCATCTGTTATAAAGTGTCGTGTAACAACCTGTTTGGTACGAGTATCGAGTATAGCATAAGCTATCGTCCAACTTTCTGTGATATAACTGAAGTCTGTGCTATATACATATAAGGAGTCGCCGCACAATGTCATATTGCTATTGGGTAAATCCTCTAACACATCGGTAACTTTATCTGTCTCGGTGTCGATTATATAAGTCTTTGACGGGATATTATAGTAATCTCCGCGCGAAGACACATACAGATTTCCGTAGTTATCGGGTTCTACCCTATGGAGGTTGATATCGACATCTATCTTATACATCTCTTGAAATGTAGTCAGATTGATGACCGATACGGTACGGTCGTAATTTGGCACACGGTAGCCGCCCGAATTAGCTACATACAACTTATTACCCACTATCGCCATTTCTTCGGGTTGATAACCGACAGTGACAGTACCAACAATTTCGTATGTAGAAGGGTCTATCTTCGCCACATAACCGATACGGGCATTTTGGTTTATCTGCACCGGACCGGCATACGAGCTTACATATACATAGCTACCATCGTACGCCAGATAGCGGCAATTTGGTATAGCTATTTTTGCAAGATGACGTGCAGTAGCCACATCCATTACCTCTACATAGTTAGAACAATTGATAACAGCCCATAGTTTATCGCCGAAAATCTTTATATCGTTTCCCACATCGCCAAGGTCTTTCACCTCAGTGGGGTTCATCTGTCCGTAAATATTTCGGTAATAATATCCGGTGGTATAATCGTAATAGTCGATAGAAGCCTTGTTGCTACCCATGTTTCCTTCGTTTAGAAGATACATGCCACAAATGCCTCCCGACACTTTTTCTTGCAGATTGACCAGCACTCCTTCGGCAGGCAACACAAACTCGGTACGGTCGCACGATACCAAAGCCATCAGTGCGGCACATAGACTCAATATATAATGTCTTATTTTCATATCGTAACGCTTAAACTGATTTTAAAATTAGTGCCAGGCATAGGGTACCACTTAACTACCTCATACTGCTGATTGAATATGTTATTGATTTCGGCTGTAGCATTCATACGGACTGTTCCCAACTGAAATGGTTTCGATATTGACATATCGTGTGTATACCAAGGTACTATCCTGTTGACGGGAATATTTCCGCCAAGCATGTATCGCTCGCCTGTATAGATAAAGCTGTAATGAAGGTTCCATCCCTTATAACCACAAGCCAACGCTACCGTGCAGCTGTGCTTTGGCACATAAGGTATCTGGTCGCCATAAGTGTTGACATCACCCAAGGTGTTTTTCTTACTCTCTGTATAGTCGCGGGCTATCTGCCATGTGTACGACAAGCGAGGTGTTATATCGACATTGCCGAAACGGAACTGGGGAGTGACATTCACATCGATGCCATGTATCTTTACATAACCCAAGTTCAGCATGGTCCACACCAACTGGTTTGATGTAGGGGTGGCGATAATCTTATCGGTAACGGTATTATAATATCCGTCGGCAGCCAGACTGATTCCTTTAAACCATGTACTTTCGAATCTGGAGTTATATGACATACCCAAATCATATTGATTGGTATACTCCGGACGCAATGAGCGATTGCCCATCTGTACATAATAGAGGTCATTGAATGTTGGCAAGCGGAATATCTTCTTATAAAAAGCACGGAACTGCAGACCTTGGTCTTGCCACGGCTTATACGATAACAGAACCGACGGAGTAAATACATGCTTATCGGGGGCAGCTGCAGTCTTGCCATTTCCTTTATCGTGAACATAAGTAAACAGCACGCTACCTTGTGCGCTCAGTCCGAATGGAAAGTCTACCGATGTAGACAAAGCAGATAATGCCGTGTATCGACGAGGTTGGATGAAGTTAGCGTTCAATATCTCAGAGCCATCAGCTTCCAATCGGTTCCATTGAAAATCGGTTGCCCAATTGACAGACCATTCCTTAGTCAACTTAAACAGATTAGATACCGATGCGTACGCCTCTTGCTGCCAATAGCGGTCGTCGGCCGATTTAACCGTAGACGTTGGCGGCATATAGTAATTCATATAATCCTTGGCATATTTGGCTTTCAGCATCAAATGATAGAAAGAAGAAAACTGATGCGTAAAAGAACCTTGTACGAAATAGTTGCGGTCGGTCTGTCTATCCTCGTTTAGCAAAGATATCTGATAGGCTTTCTTCACCGCTGCCCCGGGGTATCCCCTCTTTGAGTAATAGAAATAGCCTTTAAGCAACCATTCGGTAGATTGTGTTTTGCCGAATAATCCGGCTTCGGCACGGGTGAAGAAGACATCACCGTTACGTCGAACCTCGGTAGTATCGTAACCACCCATCTTAGAATAACGGTATTTATATTTACCCGACGTATTGAGCACCTCAACATTGGCAGATGCCGATAAGGTTTCGGACAACTTATGCTCGTAAAGCGTAGAGAAGTTGATAACATCGAACGAACCGCCCTTCAACTTAAAGGTAAGGTTATAATCTTTGTCATCGAACACCGGACGACGAGACACCATATACAGTGCCGAAGCGGAAGCGAAATCTTTTGCCGTCTGAAACGTGGTACTTTTCTGACCGTTATATACAGAAAGTACTTCCATATTGTCCATAGAGAACTTACCCAAATCGACTGTTCCGTTTTGAGCGTTTCCTATCTGCATGCCATCATAGAACACTCCTACGTGCTGACTACCCATACTACGGATATTGATTGTCTTAAGGCCTCCTACACCTCCGTAGTCTTTTACCTGAACTCCCGAAAAATATCGAAGGGCATCCGCCACCGAATTAGAAGAAAGGCTCTTCAGTTGCTTACCCGACAAAGACTGGGCGGGAATTACCTCGCGAATGGCACGCGCCGTTACGACAACCTCTTTCAAAGTATCGGTCCAAGCGGTATGCGACACCGGCTGAGACAATGCAGCCATAGTGCCCTGCAGGAGAAACAAGAGAAATAAAAAAAGTCTGTTCATTATTACTCGTTTTTCCCGGAAGATAAAGACGTCACTGATTGAAATGGAACGAAAAAAAAGAATCACATCGCATATTTCGTCAGCAATACCCCACCTCCCGGAGGTTACTGAAACGTTGCTTAGCAACGCCTGTTATTGGCAGGTTTTCTGACTCGTCTCAACCGTTGCGCCTTCCCGACAAACAAATATCAGTGGCTAAAAGAATGCAATGGTCTTTTACAAATGAAACATACAGCAGCGGGTACTGTTTCGGATTTTCACCGAATTCCCTATTAAGTCCGGCAGAAAGTCATGTTATCTCGGACACCATTAACAGCACAAAGATAGGGATTTTATATATGTATGTGCAAAAAAAGATAAAAAAAGAGTGCCATCCCCTATCAGAAGAGAATGGCACCCTTAAATGATTTATGTATTATCTACATCCTATGCGGATGAAATAATTATTCTACGTCGCTATAATCGAGTACATTCTTGCGGTTAGCCAAGATACGATCGTATTCTTCTTTAGAACCTACAATAATCTTCTCGAACTCACGCTGACCAGTACCGGCAGGAATCAAGTGACCGCAGATAACGTTTTCCTTCATACCTTCCAACTTGTCGACCTTACCGTTGATAGCAGCTTCATTCAATACCTTAGTGGTTTCCTGGAATGATGCAGCCGACATGAAGCTTGAAGTCTGCAATGCGGCACGAGTAATACCTTGCAGAATCTGAGTTGAAGTAGCAGGAACAGCGTCGCGAACCTCTACCGGCTTCAAGTCACGGCGTTTCAACATACTGTTTTCATCGCGCAACTTACGAGCTGTTACAATCTGACCCGGCTGCAAGTTCTGAGAATCGCCAGCGTCAACAACTACCTTCTTACCCCATACACGGTCGTTTTCTTCGTTGAAGTCCAAACGGTCTACTGTCTGCTGTTCCAAGAAACGAGTATCACCCGGCTCATCAATCTGAACCTTACGCATCATCTGACGAACGATGATTTCGAAGTGCTTATCGTTAATCTTCACACCCTGCAAACGGTATACGTCCTGAATTTCGTTAACGATGTATTCCTGTACGGCAGTAGGACCCTTGATGGCCAAGATGTCGGCCGGAGTAATAGCACCGTCTGACAACGGAGTACCAGCACGTACGTAGTCGTTCTCCTGAACAAGGATCTGCTTAGACAAAGCAACCAAGTATTTCTTCACATCGCCAGTCTTTGAAGTAACGATGATCTCACGGTTACCACGCTTGATCTTACCCATTGTGATTTCACCATCGATTTCAGAAACCACTGCAGGGTTAGACGGGTTACGAGCCTCGAACAATTCGGTTACACGTGGAAGACCACCGGTGATATCACCTGCCTTACCTACGGCACGCGGTATCTTAACCAAAATGTCACCAGCCTTAGCAATCTGCTTGTCTTCTACTACTACGTGACCACCTACCGGCAAGTTGTAAGTACGCAACACATTTCCGTTTTCGTCAAGAATATGCAATGACGGGATACGGTTCTTGTCCTTAGACTCAGTGATGATGATTTCACGCAAACCGGTAGCTTCGTCAGATTCTACCTTATATGTTACGTTCTCGATTACCGATTCAAATTCAATCTTACCGGCAACTTCTGTACAGATAACGGCGTTGAACGGGTCCCACTTAGCGATAAGCTTACCTTTTTCAACAACCTCACCGTCTGAAGCATACAACTTAGAACCGTAAGGTACGTTGTGAGTAGAAAGGATGATACCTGTATTTACATCGATGAAACGAAGTTCGGCCAAACGTCCAACAACAATCTTAACTGGTTCGCCTGTTTCTTCAACAGCATCTACAGTACGCAATTCCTCGAATTCCAGACGAGCATCATTCTTGGCAACGATACTTGCATTAGCAGCCATGTTACCAGCGATACCACCGGCGTGGAATGTACGCAATGTCAACTGTGTACCCGGCTCACCGATAGACTGTGCAGCAATGACACCCACAGCTTCACCCTTCTGAACCATACGGCTAGAAGCAAGGTTACGTCCGTAACACTTAGCACAAACACCCTTCTTAGATTCACAAGTCAATACCGAACGTATTTCAACGCTTTCGATAGGAGAATCTTCGATTTCCTGTGCAATAGGCTCTGTAATTTCCTCACCAGAAGCAACAATCAGCTTGCCAGTAGTAGGATGTATTACATCATGAACTGATACACGACCCAAGATACGTTCGTACAGAGTAGCGATAACTTCGTCGTTGTTCTTCAACGCTGTACAAACCAAACCACGCAATGTACCACAGTCTTCTTCGTTAATGATAACATCGTGCGATACATCGACAAGACGACGAGTCAAATATCCGGCATCGGCAGTCTTCAAAGCAGTATCGGCCAAACCCTTACGAGCACCGTGGGTAGAGATAAAGTACTCCAACACTGACAAACCTTCCTTAAAGTTTGAAAGAATCGGGTTTTCAATAATCTGACCACCTTCGGCACCGGCTTTCTGCGGCTTCGCCATCAAACCACGCATACCAGACAACTGACGGATCTGTTCTTTAGAACCACGGGCTCCAGAGTCAAGCATCATAAATACTGAGTTGAAACCTTGGTCGTCGTTCTTAATAGTCTTATAAAGAATATCCGAAAGGTCACTGTTTACGTGTGTCCAAGTATCGATAACCTGGTTGTAACGTTCGTTGTCGGTGATGAAACCCATGTTATAGTTCATCATGATCTGTTCGATTTCTTCGTTACCACGCTTAACCAGTTCTTCTTTTTCCTTCGGGATGATGATATCGCCCAAGTTGAACGACAAACCACCTTCGAACGCCTTGCGATAACCTAAGTTCTTGATTCCGTCAAGGAATTCGCAAGCACGAGCCACACCAACAGTCTTGATAACATCGCTGATGATGTCGCGCAAAGACTTCTTAGAAATAATGGTATTGAGATAACCACATTCTACAGGCACAATCTCGTTAACGATAATACGTCCTACAGATGTTTCCTTTATCATCTTCTTAACGATGTTTCCGTTTTCGTCTACATCGTCAGCAATAACACTGATAATGGCATGGATATCTACCTTTCCTTCGTTATAAGCGATCAAAGCTTCTTCTGGACCGTAGAAAATCAAGCCTTCACCCTTGGCTCCCTTACGCAACTTGGTGATATAATACAAACCAAGTACCATATCTTGCGCAGGCACAGTGATAGGCGCACCATTAGCAGGGTTCAAAATATTATGTGACTGAAGCATCAACATCTGAGCTTCGAGTACAGCTTCATTACTCAAAGGCAAGTGAACCGCCATCTGGTCACCGTCGAAGTCGGCGTTGAACGCTGTACATGCCAACGGGTGCAACTGGATAGCCTTACCTTCAATCATCTTAGGCTGGAATGCCTGGATACCCAAACGGTGCAATGTCGGCGCACGGTTCAACAATACCGGATGACCTTTCATTACGTGTTCCAAGATATCCCAAATAACAGCTTCCTTGCGGTCTACTATCTTCTTAGCCGACTTAACAGTCTTAACGATACCGCGTTCTATCAACTTACGGATGATAAACGGTTTGTAAAGTTCGGCAGCCATCAACTTAGGAATACCGCATTCGCCCATCTTCAATTCAGGACCTACAACGATAACCGAACGTGCAGAGTAGTCGACACGCTTACCCAACAAGTTCTGACGGAAACGTCCCTGCTTACCTTTCAAGCTATCAGAAAGAGACTTCAAAGGACGGTTAGCGTCGGTCTTCACTGCGCTCGATTTACGTGAGTTATCGAACAATGAATCGACAGCTTCCTGAAGCATACGTTTTTCATTACGCAAGATAACTTCCGGAGCCTTAATTTCGATAAGACGTTTCAAACGGTTGTTACGGATGATAACACGACGATACAAATCGTTCAAGTCTGAAGTCGCGAAACGACCACCATCCAACGGAACCAACGGACGAAGTTCAGGAGGAATAACAGGTACGATACGTACAATCATCCACTCCGGCTTGTTGCGGCCACGTGAAGCACGGAAAGACTCAACAACCTGCAGACGCTTCAAAGCCTCGTTCTTACGCTGCTGAGAAGAGTCGCTGTTTGCCTTATGACGCAATTCATAAGAAAGAGCATCCAAATCAAGGCGAGTCAGCAAATCATAGATTGCTTCTGCACCCATCTTAGCGATGAACTTGTTAGGATCTGAATCTTCCAGATATTGGTTATCTTTCGGAAGTGTATCGATAATATCCAAGTATTCTTCTTCTGAAAGCAAATCGTACTGGCTAACGCCGTCTTCTGCTTTCACACCCGGCTGGATAACTACATAACGTTCATAGTAAATAACAGCATCGAGTTTCTTAGTAGGCAAGCCCAGCAAGTAACCGATCTTATTAGGCAAAGAACGGAAATACCAAATGTGTGCTACAGGCACTACCAACTGAATGTGTCCACTACGTTCACGACGTACTTTCTTTTCGGTCACTTCCACACCGCATCGGTCGCAGACAATGCCTTTATAACGTATACGTTTGTATTTACCGCAATGGCACTCATAATCTTTAACCGGACCGAAGATGCGTTCGCAGAACAAACCGTCACGTTCCGGCTTATAAGTACGGTAATTGATGGTTTCGGGTTTCAAAACTTCACCATAAGAGTTTTCAAGAATCTCTTCGGGCGAAGCCAGTCCGATCGTAATTTTGGAGAAATTACTTTTTATCTTAGTATCTTTTTTAAAAGCCATACTTTATATATTATAGATATGAAGTGTTATATTATTCTAATGTGATGCTCAAGCAGAGACCTCTCAATTCATGCAACAATACGTTCAAAGATTCAGGTATACCCGGAGTAGGCATAGGTTCACCTTTGACAATTGCTTCATAAGCTTTAGAACGTCCTACAACATCATCAGACTTGATTGTCAGAATTTCCTGAAGTACATGAGCTGCACCGAATGCCTCGATTGCCCAAACCTCCATTTCTCCGAAACGCTGACCACCGAACTGAGCCTTACCACCAAGTGGCTGCTGAGTAATAAGTGAGTACGGACCGATAGAACGAGCATGCATCTTGTCTTCAACCATGTGACCCAACTTCAACATGTAAGTAACACCTACAGTTGCAGGCTGGTCAAACTGATCACCTGTACCACCATCGTACAAATATGTCTTACAGTAGCGAGGCAATCCGGCTTTATCTGTCCAATCATTCAAATCATCCATTGTAGCACCGTCAAAGATAGGAGTAGCGAACTTAACGCCCAACTCTTTACCGGCACGTCCAAGAACGGCTTCAAAAATCTGACCGATGTTCATACGAGAAGGCACACCCAACGGATTCAATACGATATCTACCGGAGTACCGTCTGCCAAGAACGGCATATCTTCCTGACGAACCACGCGAGATACGATACCCTTGTTACCGTGACGTCCGGCCATCTTATCACCTACACCGATCTTACGCTTCTTAGCGATGTATACCTTAGCCATCTGAATGATTCCTGAAGGCAACTCATCACCAATAGTCAGAGCGAATTTCTTACGCTTCAACTCAGCGTCGAGTTCTTTATATTTCTTCAGGTAATTCATAACCAAGTCACGAATCATATCATTCTTATGAGCGTCTGTAGTCCACTTGCTCAACTGAATAACAGTGTAATCCAAAGAAGACAAGTCGTGCTTAGTAAACTTGGCACCCTTAGCAATCACTTCAGCTCCCAAATAGTCTTTTACACCTTGAGAAACCTTATCATTTGTAAGAACCAACAGCTTGTCAACCAAAACTTCTTTCAGTGCTGCTGCTTTTTCTTCAAATTCTTCATTCAGTTTCGGAAGAATTGCCTTATCAGCATTCTTTTCGCTACGTGTCTTGATAACACGTGAATACAATTTCTTACCGATTACAACACCACGCAATGACGGAGAAGCTTTCAAAGAAGCGTCCTTAACATCACCAGCCTTGTCACCGAAGATAGCACGCAACAGTTTTTCTTCTGGTGAAGGATCTGATTCGCCCTTCGGAGTAATCTTACCGATAAGGATATCTCCCGGTTCGATGCGAGCACCTACACGTACGATACCGTTTTCGTCAAGGTCCTTAGTAGCGTCTTCACTAACGTTAGGAATATCAGAAGTCAACTCTTCCATACCACGCTTAGTTTCGCGCACTTCGAGGATATATTCATCAACGTGTACAGAAGTCAAGATGTCTTCGCGTACTACGCGTTCGTTCAATACGATAGCATCCTCATAGTTATAACCCTTCCAAGGCATGTAAGCTACCAGCAAGTTCTTACCCAATGCCAATTCACCATCAGCTGTAGAGTAACCTTCTGTCAGGATATCACCCTTCTTAACGCGCTGGCCTTTAGAGCAAATAGGACGCAAGTCGATAGTCATGCTCTGGTTAGTCTTGCGGAACTTAGGAATAGAATATTCTTTCAACGCAGGTTCAAAGCTTACAAACTCTTCATCATCAGTACGGTCGTAAAGAATACGGATAGTAGTAGCATCTACGAATTCAACTACACCATCACCTTCAGCCGCAATCTGAGTACGAGAGTCTTCGCACAACTGACGTTCGATACCGGTACCTACGATAGGAGCTTCTGTCTTCAACAAAGGAACTGCCTGGCGCATCATGTTTGATCCCATCAACGCACGGTTAGCGTCATCGTGTTCCAAGAACGGAATCAAAGAAGCTGCGATAGAAGCAATCTGCTGAGGAGAAACGTCCATCAATTCTACCTGATCAGGAGTAACAACCGGATAGTCAGCATCACGACGAGCCTTAACTTTATCGCGGATGAAAGAACCATCATCATTAAGCGGAGCGTTACCCTGCGCGATAATCTTGTCTTCTTCTTCTTCGGCCGACAAATATTCAATGCCTTCTGGAGACAAGTCTACCACGCTGTCCTTAACCTTACGATAAGGAGTTACGATAAATCCGAGGTCGTTAATCTTAGCGTATACACACAAAGAAGAAATCAAACCGATGTTCGGACCTTCAGGAGTCTCAATAGGACACAAACGACCATAGTGAGTATAGTGTACGTCTCGTACCTCAAATCCGGCACGGTCGCGCGACAAACCACCAGGACCTAACGCAGACAAACGACGCTTGTGAGTAATTTCAGCCAGCGGGTTAGTCTGATCCATGAACTGAGACAACGCATTCGTTCCGAAGAAAGAGTTGATAACAGAAGAAATAGTCTTAGCGTTGATCAAATCAATCGGAGTGAACACTTCATTATCACGTACATTCATACGCTCACGGATAGTACGTGACATACGAGCCAAACCAATAGCAAACTGATTGGCCAATTGCTCGCCAACAGTACGCACACGACGGTTGCTCAAGTGGTCGATATCATCTACATCTGCCTTAGAGTTAATCAACTCAATCAGATACTTGATGATTTCGATAATATCTTGTTTTGTCAATACTCTGACGTTCATGTCCGTATCAAGATTCAACTTCTTGTTGATACGGTAACGACCTACGTCGCCCAAGTCATAACGCTTTTCAGAGAAGAACAAGTTATTGATAACTTCACGTGCACTAGCATCATCAGCAGGGTCTGCATTACGCAACTGACGATAGATATAAAGCACGGCTTCTTTTTCCGAGTTACTCGGGTCTTTCTGAAGAGTATTGAAAATAATAGAATAATCAGAAGCATTAGCTACTTCGTTGTGAACCAAGATACTCTGCACACCAGATTCCAAAATCAAATCGATATGCTCTGGTTCCAAAATAGTTTCACGGTCGATAACTACCTCATTACGCTCGATAGTTACAACTTCACCGGTATCCTCATCAACGAAATCTTCTGTCCATGTCTTCAAAACACGAGCTGCCAATTTACGTCCGATAATTTTCTTCAAGTTGGCCTTGTTAACCTTAACGTCTTCTGCCAAATTAAAGATTTCAAGAATATCTTTATCGTTTTCAAAACCTACGGCACGCAACAAAGTAGTTACCGGAAGTTTCTTCTTACGATCGATATAAGCATACATCACATTATTGATATCGGTCGCAAATTCAATCCAAGAACCTTTGAACGGGATAATACGTGCCGAATACAATTTAGTACCGTTGGCATGAACGCTCTGTCCGAAGAATACACCAGGAGAACGGTGCAACTGCGAAACTACAACACGTTCTGCTCCGTTAATAACGAAAGTACCTTTAGGAGTCATATAAGGGATAGTTCCCAAATAAACATCCTGAATTACCGTATCGAAGTCTTCATGATCGGGGTCGGTACAATAAAGCTTAAGCTTAGCTTTCAAGGGAACACTATAAGTCAATCCACGCTCCAAGCATTCATCGATAGAATAGTGAGGCGGGTCGATATAGTAATCAAGGAACTCGAGCACGAAGTTGTTACGAGTATCTGCGATAGGGAAATTCTCGGCAAACACTTTGTACAAGCCATCGTTCTTTCGTTTTTCTGGCGGGGTATCTAACTGTAAAAAGTCTTGGAATGACTTCAACTGCACTTCCAGAAAATCCGGATACTTCATCGGATTCTTAATAGAAGCAAAATTAATTCGTTGATTATTAGTATTTGAAGACATCTGTATGGAGTTAAAAAATTTAAAAACTGACTATACGTCAAACGCTATATTCAATGCAACTTAATATAGACGCAAAAAGGTTAAGAATCCCCTTTATCGGGGACTCTTAACCGAAACACCTGATTTACAGGATAATCTTATTTAAGTTCAACTTCAGCTCCAGCTTCTTCCAAAGTTTTCTTCAAAGATTCAGCTTCGTCTTTAGCCAAACCTTCTTTAACTGTTGAAGGAGCACCGTCTACCAAGTCCTTAGCTTCTTTCAAGCCAAGACCACAAGCTTCCTTAACTGCCTTTACAACCTGCAATTTTGCAGAGCCAGCGCTCTTCAAAACTACGTCGAATGAAGTTTTTTCTTCAGCAGCAGCTGCACCAGCAGCAGCAGGACCAGCAGCAACTGCAACAGCTGCAGCAGCAGGTTCAATACCGTATTCTTCTTTAAGGATAGTTGCAAGTTCATTAACTTCTTTTACTGTCAAGTTAACTAATTGTTCTGCAAAAGCTTTCAAATCTGCCATTTTTGTATGTATTTAATTGTTTGTTACTATTTGAAAAATATAAAAAGTTGTTTTTTAAGTAAGTCCTCAAACTGCTATGCGCATTATTCTGCACGTTCGCCCAAAGTCTGAAGAACTCCGTGAATGGTGTTGCCACCTGATTGAAGAGCAGAGATAACGTTCTTCGCCGGAGACTGCAGCAAAGCCACAATGTCTGCGATAACTTCGTTCTTGCTCTTGATTGTTGCGAGAGCGTCCAATTGATCTGCACCTACATAGAATCCTTCTTCTGCATAAGCAGCCTTCAATGTAGGAACTCCATCTTTGAATTCTTTGAGCAACTTAGCCGGTACGTTTGCAGTTTCGCAGAACATTACCGATGTAGTACCTTTCAAAGAATCGAACAACGGAGAGAAATCAACATCTTCGAAGCTCATCAAAGCTTTGTGAAGCAATGAATTCTTCACAACAACCAACTTGATACCAGCCTTGAAACATTTTCTACGCAAGTCGCTTGTAGAAGCAGCATCCATAGCGGTTGTATCAACCAAGTAAAAATGTCCGTATTGCTTTACGGTATCAGCTATCTGACCTATAATTACGCCTTTATCTTCCTTTCTCATGATTCCTCCTTATTATTAGATTTCTTCTACTGATTTAGGGTCGATTTTAACACCCTTACTCATTGTACTTGAAAGATAAATACTCTTAATATAAGTACCCTTAGCTGTAGTCGGTTTCAATTTAATGATAGTAGCGATAAATTCTTTCGCATTTTCACGGATCTGATCAGCAGTGAAAGATACTTTACCGATTGAAGTATGAACGATACCGCTCTTATCAACCTTAAAGTCAATCTTACCTTGCTTAACTTCCTTTACAGCCTTAGCAACATCCATAGTTACAGTACCGCTCTTCGGGTTAGGCATCAATCCACGAGGACCGAGCACACGTCCCAAAGCACCGATCTTACCCATGATAGACGGCATAGTAATGATTACATCAATATCAGTCCATCCACCTTTGATCTTTTCAATATATTCTTCAAGACCAACATAGTCAGCACCAGCTTCTTTTGCAGCAGCTTCAGCATCCGGTGTACACAGAACCAGTACACGTACTTGCTTACCTGTTCCATGAGGCAGAGAAACAACGCCTCTCACCATTTGGTTAGCCTTACGAGGGTCTACACCTAGACGTACGTCAATATCTAATGAAGCATCAAACTTAGTAAAAGTAAGATCTTTAACCAACTGTGAAGCTTCTTTCAGTGAGTATGCTTTCCCTGCTTCAATCTTTTCTGCAGCCAACTTTTGATTTTTTGTCAGTTTACCCATTATTCAATTGAAGTTAATTAGTTATTACCCGGGAACTCACCTTTTACAGCGATACCCATACTTCTAGCTGTTCCCGCTACCATAGTCATAGCAGATTCAATAGTAAAGCAGTTCAAGTCAACCAACTTGTCCTGAGCAATTGTACGAATCTGATCCCAAGTAAGTTCAGCAACTTTCTTACGGTTAGGTTCAGCAGAACCACTCTTAATCTTAGCTGCCTCAAGCAACTGAATAGCTACAGGAGGAGTCTTGATTACGAAATCGAAAGACTTGTCTGTGTAGTAAGTAATGATAACAGGCAATACTTTACCTGCCTTGTCCTGGGTTCTGGCGTTGAATTGCTTGCAAAATTCCATGATATTGATACCCTTAGAACCCAAAGCAGGTCCAACGGGAGGTGATGGATTTGCAGCGCCTCCTTTAATCTGTAATTTGATTAGTCCAGCAACTTCTTTAGCCATTTTTTTAATTTTTAATATAAATGATTAACGAATAGAATAATTACACGTAACAGAATGAATTATTCCTTTTCCACATCCGTAAAGCCTAATTCAAGCGGAGTTTTACGCCCGAATATTTTGACCATAACTTTCAGTTTCCGTTTTTCCGCGCTCACATCTTCAATGACACCACTGAATCCGCTAAACGGTCCTACGGCTACTTTCACGGTTTCTCCAACTACGTAAGGAACATTAAGATCCTCACTAACTTCCTGCATTTCATCTACCGTACCCAGTATTCGATTTACCTCCGATTGTCTCAAAGGCACCGGATGATCCATACCTCCCAAGAAGCCAATACAGTAAGTAATGTTTCTCAATATATGAGGCACCTCACCTACTAGAGCAGCTTCTACCAAGACATACCCAGGAAGATAAGTTCTTTCTTTCACAACTTTTTTTCCGTTGCGAACTGAGTAAACCTTTTCGGTAGGAATCAATACCTGAGATACGTATTCACCAAGGTCAGTATTTCGCATTTCTGCTTCAAGAGTTTCCTTAACCTTAGCTTCTTTTCCACTTACGGCACGAAGTACGTACCATTTCTTTTCAATCCCAGACATTTGCCCAACTGTTTAAATTAGTGCGGATAGATAACATCTTCCATTATAAACTGGAAGGCAGAATCCATTAGAAAAACAACGAGTGCGATTAGTAGGGAAGCATATAAAACAACTACCGCACTACTAGAAAGCTCTGAACGAGTAGGCCATGATACCTTATGGACTAGTTCGTCGTAAGATTCTTTACAATAATTCGTTATCTTTTTAAACATATTCTTATCAATTTAGCACGGGAAGAGAGGCTCGAACTCCCGACACTCGGTTTTGGAGACCGATGCTCTACCAACTGAGCTATTCCCGTAAAAATAGTTCCCGAAGTATTACCAACGGGAACTACATAATGACTTATATTAATTAGTCAAGGATTTCAGTAATCTGACCAGCACCTACTGTACGTCCACCTTCGCGGATAGCGAAACGCAAACCTACGTTCAATGCAACCGGGTAGATCAAATCTACAGTGATAGTTACGTTATCACCCGGCATTACCATATCAGTTCCTTCCGGCAAAGTGATTTCACCTGTACAGTCCATTGTACGCAAGTAGAACTGAGGACGGTAGTGATTGTGGAACGGAGTATGACGACCACCTTCTTCTTTCTTCAGGATATAAACCTCAGCTTTGAATTTAGAGTGAGCTTTAACCTGACCCGGGTGGCAAAGGATCATACCACGCTTGATTTCGTTCTTGTCGATACCACGGAGCAACAAACCAACGTTATCGCCAGCTTCACCCTGATCCAACAATTTACGGAACATTTCAACACCAGTAACAACTGACTTCTTGTCTTCACCAAGACCCAAGATTTCAACTTCGTCACCAACTTTGATAACACCTGCTTCGATACGACCTGTAGCTACAGTACCACGACCTGTGATAGAGAACACGTCTTCAACCGGCATCAAGAAAGGTTTATCAATATCACGCGGAGGCAATGGAATCCAAGTATCAACAGCATCCATCAATTCGATGATCTTATCTTCCCATTCTTTAACGCCATTCAATGCGCCAAGAGCAGAACCACGGATGATAGGAGTGTTGTCACCGTCGAAGTTGTAGAATGAAAGCAATTCACGCATTTCCATTTCTACCAATTCCAACATTTCTTCGTCGTCTACCATATCGCACTTGTTCAAGAAAACAACCAAACGAGGTACGTTTACCTGACGAGCCAAAAGGATGTGTTCACGAGTCTGAGGCATCGGACCATCAGTTGCAGCACAAACGATGATAGCACCATCCATCTGAGCAGCACCAGTTACCATGTTCTTAACGTAGTCGGCGTGTCCCGGACAGTCTACGTGTGCATAGTGACGGTTTGCAGTTTCGTATTCAACGTGAGAAGTGTTGATAGTAATACCACGTTCCTTTTCTTCAGGAGCGTTATCAATCTGATCAAAAGACTTAACTTCACCTGCCTGAGTAAAACCTCTTTCTGCCAAAACTTTAGTAATAGCAGCAGTCAAAGTAGTCTTTCCGTGGTCAACGTGACCGATCGTACCAATGTTCACATGCGGCTTGGTGCGTTCAAATTTCTCTTTAGCCATAGCTTTATTGTTATTTATTTTGATTAATAATCAGCTTTACAAATTCACGAGCTGTTACCGGGACTTGAACCCGGGACCTCTTCCTTACCAAGGAAGTGCTCTACCGCTGAGCTATAACAGCAAAAGAAGAAAAAAAGAAGAGCGGAAGACGGGGCTCAAACCCGCGACCCTCAGCTTGGAAGGCTAATGCTCTATCGACTGAGCTACTTCCGCAATTTAAGTGGGCAAAGATGGATTCGAACCACCGAAGGCGTAAGCCAGCAGATTTACAGTCTGCCCCATTTGGCCACTCTGGTATTTGCCCAACTCTCTTAATTTCTTTCAAAGAACCAGTAGGTCAACGTATTTTCGCCTAAGTTTCTTTCGAGCCTCTTGTCGGATTCGAACCAACGACCCCGAGATTACAAATCACGTGCTCTGGCCAACTGAGCTAAAGAGGCAAATCAAACTTTGCAGCCAAACATCTACCATGTCTTAGCGGCTGCAAAGTTAGATATTATTTTTTAATCACAAAACTTTCAATGTGATTTTTTCATTTACCTTGCAGTTTTTCTTTTGCTTTAAGCAACTGCTTCGATAGTGCTTCAATACAAACATCTACCGACTCTTCGAATGTATCACTTACCTTTTCAGCGTAAAACTCTGTATTCAAAGCCAACACACGGACGCCCGCTTCTTTATTCATGGCCGTTTCAGGTTTCACTACCTTTAAAGACACCTCTACTTTCTTTATATTATCGCAAAACTTTTCGAGCTTTTCTGCTTTCTTCTGGATAAAAGCTTCCAATTTCTCTGACGCATCGAAATGAATTGATTGAATTCTTACTTCCATAAATACCTCCTTTTCTTTACGCTCTAGGATGAGCTTGTTCATAAACTTTTTTTAATTCCTCAAAGGTATTATGCGTATAGACCTGAGTCGCATCCAAGCTTTCATGCCCCAACAACTCTTTCACCGCCTCCAATTCCGCTTGATGATTCAGCATCGAAGTCGCGAAAGTGTGCCGCAAGACATGCGGGCTTTTCTTTTTCAGCGTTACTACCTTTGATAAATCACGTCGCACAATTAAATAAACCGCATTACGTTTCATCGGAAATCCTTTCCCTGAAACAAATAAAGTTTCACCACCGCTAAAAGCTTCATCCCGTTTCGATAAATAAGCCAGCAAATCTCGGTTCAGTTCTTCACCAAACGGTATATACCGATGCTTATTTCTCTTTCCGAGCACTTTTACTTGCCCTCGCCCAAAATCAACATCCGCATCTCTCAATGCTACCAGTTCCGAAACACGCACTCCAGTTTCATATAGAAATTCAAGAATCATGCGATCCCTGATTTCCTGAAAAGTTGCGCTCGAATCTAACTGCCCAAGCAAACGATCCATATCCGATTCACGGATAAAAACCGGAAGCTTCTTTTCTTCCTTAGGACCTTTTACTTTTCGCATCGGATCTTTCGATACGATTTTCTGCGTCAGCAAATAACGGTAAAAAGAACGAAGTGCGCTCAACTTTCTGTTTATCGATGTAGCCTTATACCCTTCATCAGCCAAGCTCATCACCCAGCCTCTAACGATATCCGAATCCACCTCTACAAAAGTCAGAGCTTCATCTTTTGTCTTAAAATACTTCTCAAATTCATCCAAGTCCTTTCCGTACCCACTCACAGTGCATTCGGAGCAATTCCTACCGAACCTAAGATATTCCAAGAACAATCCTTTCAACATTGCAGTTCATTGCTTATTGTTTTCAGCAACGAATTTATGAAAAGAATTCAATAATTCAAAGTTTTGGCGGAAATTATTATTCTTCTGTCTGATGCAATTTCTGAACGTAAACGGCACGTTCCATTTTAAGTCTCTTCAAAACAGACGGTTTGTCATACTGCTGTCTGCTTCTAAGTTCTTTCACAACACCTGTTTTTTCAAATTTTCTTTTGAATTTCTTCAGCGCTTTTTCAATGTTTTCGCCTTCTTTTACTGGTACTACAATCATGTTTGTTTTTAATTAATGTATGTGATTATTAAATTATTTCTTTGCTTTATCGGTTTGATAGTCAAACTGCGGCGCAAAATTACACATAGTTTCTTTATTCACAAAACATTCCACGATATTTTAATAAAAATAACAGCACAGACTCGTTATGATGGAAGACATGTCTTATCTTTGTAGATACTGAAAATCGATAAATCAAATACGGTTCAACATGAATACAGAAATAAAAAAGCGCATCGAAGCACTACGCGGCTTCATGAATAAAAAGGGCATAACAGCTTTCGTTGTGCCAAGTACCGACCCGCACGCAGGCGAATACGTTCCCGAACATTGGGAAAGCAGAAAATGGATTTCCGGATTCACCGGTTCTGCAGGTACGGCTGTCATCACCTCACAAAACGGCGGACTATGGACAGACTCACGTTATTTTATCCAAGCCGAAGAGCAGCTTGACGGCACCGGCATCAGATTATTCAAGGAGAGAATGCCAGAAACACCATCAATAGCCGAGTGGCTTGTCGAGACTTTAGCGAATGGCGACAGCGTAGGTATAGACGGAAAAACATGCGGAGTAGAATACTTCTCACAGTTAAGTGATGACCTGAAAGACTTCGGCATCAGCCTGATTGATACGGAAGATCCGTTTGATGAAATATGGAGCGACCGCCCAGCACTGCCAACTTCAGCTCCGTTCGTTCTTCCTCTTTGCTATGCCGGAGTACCGACAAACAAGAAATTAGAGCAGATACATGCTCACATGCACGAGCAAGGCGCCGACGCACTGGTAATCTCATCTCTCGACGAAGTGGCATGGGTATTAAACATGCGAGGCACAGACGTTCCATGCAACCCTGTTTTCGTAAGCTACCTGTTCATTACAGAGCAACACACCTATTTATATATAGACACTAACAAGCTGACTGCCGAAACTAGCCAATATTTGCAAGACAACCATATTGAGGCAAGACCTTATTCGCAAATAGAGCAGGACATAAAAGACTATAAAGGAGAATGCATACAACTCTCGCCTAGCGCCAATTACAGAATTTGCCATACAGCCGAAACATATTGCAAAATCAAGTTGCACGCATCGCCCGTATCAATGATGAAAGCCATAAAGAACGAAGTCGAGATACAGGGCTTCCACGAAGCGATGACACGCGACGGAGTAGCAATGACTAAATTCCTGATGTGGCTAAAAGATGCCGTAAAGCAAGGAGGACAGACCGAATGCACTATCGACAAGAAGTTATACGAACTTCGTGCAGAACAAAAGTTATTCCAAGGCATAAGTTTCGAGACTATTGCCGGATACCAGGAGCATGGAGCCATCGTTCATTATGAGGCGACACCCGAAACCGCAAGCGACCTGCATCCGGAGGGATTGCTTTTGCTCGACAGCGGAGCGCAGTATCTCGACGGAACGACAGACATCACAAGAACTATTGTGCTAGGTAACACCACACCCGAGCAGAAAAGAGACTACACATTGGTACTAAAAGGATTCATCGCTCTGTCGATGACCGAATTCCCTGCAGGCACATGCGGAACTCAGTTAGATATCATGGCACGTCAATTCATGTGGAAAGAAGGCATCAATTACGGCCATGGCACCGGACACGGAGTCGGACATTTCCTTAACGTACACGAAGGCCCTCACCAAATCCGCATGAATCACATCCCTACCCCACTGCAACCAGGCATGACGCTCACAAACGAGCCGGGCATCTATCGTTCTGGAAGATACGGCATACGTACCGAAAACACCATGTTGGTAGTCTTCTCAAAAGAAACAGAATTCGGACAATTCTACAAGTTCGAGCCTCTGACCCTCTGTCCTATCGACAAAGAAGCCATCTGCACAGAAATGCTTCTCCCCTACGAAATAGAGTGGCTGAACGATTACCACAAGCATGTTTACGAAACACTCTCTCCTTTCTTAAATGAACAAGAGAGACAATGGTTGAAACAGGCTACTAGTGAATTATAAAACCACCAAATAGATCGAGAGATTTTTCTCTCGATCGAAGAACATAAAACTAATTTAATATGAAAAACATACAAAAAGAAAGATGCCACAATTACGCTGACCTAAAGAATAACGGCAAACTAATCAAAGGGAAAGCACTCCTAATATCATCTTTATTATTTATGTGCTCTTCTTGCTCTTTCCATGCTCCCAAAAGTAACACTCCAGAATGTGACAGCTTAAACTTAGCGCAATGGGAGAATTACCCTGTTGGCAATATTCTCTTTAAAGACAAAGCCCCAGAAAGTCAAGGCTCAAAGATTTACAAAAGAATTATAGACGATCCGCAAAACTACATTAAAGAGCAAGCACATACTGTATTGGCAACACTTTACAACTCAAAACAAGATAGTATTGCCCCTGTATACAATTTACATTATACCTTAGAAAACGTAGAAGGCGTATCGGCAAAAGGCGGTGAAAATGGTAATATTTACATTTATTACAGTACACAGCACATAGAACGTTCTTTTGCAAACAATGACACCACCAAATTATTTTTCGAAACTCGAGGTGTGTTATTACATGAATTAACCCATGCATACCAATTGGAACCACAAGGAATAGGTGATTACATGAGCAGCGAAGTTTTCCGTGCATTTATAGAAGGAATGGCAGATGCTGTACGTGCAGCAAACAACGGATTTACACCATCTGATCGACCTAAAGGCGGTTCTTATATGAATGGGTATCGTTATGGAGGATTTTTCTATCTATGGATAGCCAAGAACAAAGATGCTGATTTCTTAAAAAAATTCAATAAAAGTACACTAGAAATCATTCCGTGGTCTTTTAACGAAGCCATCCAATATGCATTAGGCCCTGAATACAACATAGACACATTATGGAATGAATACCAAAAAGCAATGGGAGATATTTAATAATAAAGGAGGAAGTCTTTAATGATTCCCTCCTTATTATCTTTCATAAAGAACTATTGATTATTGTAATTTATAATGGAGTGCACAGTTCACTTGGTAGTATCTCCACCGTTCAAATTGAACTTGTAAACGCTTCAAGAAACTTTTCCAATCTCTATTATTAGAACTCGACCAACCAATTTCAGCAACTGCGCTAGCACGAGGATATGCCATATATTCTACCATCTGATAAGTCGGCATATATTCGCTCCATACATTACCTTGTACGCCTAAAATATGTTTTGAATCTTCTTTACTTAAAACTGCAGGTATTGGATTGAAAGAGTAAACCCATTCCAAAGACGCAACTCGTCCATGAGCAAGTGGATCAAATAACATATTAGCCTGATAATGATTAAAATACATATGGGTATTAGGAGTCATAATCACTTGATTACCTGCTTTAGCTGCAGTTATTCCACCGCCAACACCTCTCCAAGACATTATGGTTGCCTCTTTCCCAATACCTCCCTCAAGTATTTCATCCCAACCAATGATTTTTTTACCATACTTATTCAAGTATTTCCCTACATACTCTATCACATAACTTTGTAATGCATATTCGCTTGGAATATTATGACTTTTCATCCATGACTGACATTTCTCGCATGACTTCCATCTGTCTTTAGGACACTCATCTCCTCCTATATGTATATAAGGGCCCGGAAACAATTGTACAACTTCCTGCATTACATCTTCCAAGAATTTGTAACAAGATACATTTCCTGCGCATAAGACATCACCGTAGATTCCCCATTCCGTTCCTACTTGATACCCTTTTTGAGTACAGCCCAAAGATGGATAAGCGGTCAAAGCAGCTAACATGTGTCCAGGAATATCAATTTCCGGCACAACTGTAACATGTCTTTCAGATGCATAAGAGACAATTTCGCATATCTGTTCTTGAGTGTAATACCCTCCGTATCTCTTCTTTTCAAATACAGGTTTAATGAATGACGATGGATGATTAATAGCAGTAGAATCTCTCCATGCCCCTTTTTCCGTCAGTAACGGATATTTCTTGATTTCTATGCGCCAGCCTTGATCATCCGTTAAATGCCAATGAAAATAATTCATTTTTTGCATCGCCAACAAATCAATATATTTCTTAATGAAACTTACTGGATAAAAATGACGAGATACATCCAAATGCATACCTCGATATGAAAATCTCGGTGCATCTTCAATGAATACCGCAGGGATATCCCAACAACGTTCTATAGAAGGAGAATTAGAATATATCTCAGCAGGTAGAAGTTGAAGCAATGTTTGGATAGCATAAAAAAATCCGCTCTTTTCACAAGCCGCTATATCAATCCTATCCTCGGAAACTTGCAAACGATATCCTTCACTTCCCAACTCAGATTCACTTATTTCTTTAAAAACAATTACATTACATTGCTTCCCAAAAACACTATCAATTTCAAGATTCAGCGAAGCTACATTTTCTAGTCTTTCTGTCAAAAAATGCAGTTCTGATATAGCCTTATCACCATGAACCTGTATTTTGGTTTCATTATCAATAACAAATCTTGCACAATCATTCATACGTACAACCTTAGGTTGGGGTATAATTGCACAACGTAAACCTTCACGCTTAGTAAATAACATTCCATTAATAGGAGTGCTATATAAATAAGCTGTCTTTTTATCAGTCGCCTGAAAGTTTGTAACTTCCATATCCAACAGATATGAAGGTTGCGTCATATCAGCTAGATTAGCTATAACAACTTTTTTAGCCATACCTTGCAATTCTATAGAATCTGATCCTTCGAAAGAGATTGACGCTTGCGACTTTAGTTTTAATGTCAATGGAATATCAGCTAAATTTCTAATGTCTATCCTCAATTTGTTAGCAGACACCAATTGGCTAGTTATTTCCAGAACTCCATCCAAATACTTGTCCAACCATTTAGATGTACCATACATTTTGCAATCAGTATACTCTAAAAAGCACTGCTCTTCTATAGCATATCGAATATATGTATCCGATTTCAATCGCGCAAAAACAATGACATCAGCACTATTAACTGTTTGCCGTTTCTTGTATGCATCTACTGTTTTTTGACTAAGAGCAACCATTCCTTTTTCAAAGGCAGCCCTTTGCAAATTAGCATTTCCTGATACAAAAACCGCATCTACACCGTTGCGTAAAGACGACTCCAATCCACTATCATTGGTTATGGTAGATGTCATGTTAGCTTGTATAACCACAAAATCTTTCCACTCAGGTAAATTGTTCCCCTTTCCACTCATATGAGCTGCAAAGGGAAGTAACAACAAGCTAATAAGCAATACCTTTAAAATATGTCTATCTTTCTCCTGTTTCATAATATCCATTGAATTTTGTTAGTTTCATCAAGGCAGAGAGAAATTCCATATAACTCTTCCTTTCGAATGAAGTCCAACCGGTTTCAGCATAAGCAGCAATTCTCGGGAATGTCATCCAATACATTCTTTCTTTAGTAAGAATTTGTTCACCCCACATCTGACATCCTAAGCCTAAGATTTTATGCGTCAAAGAACTATTCATTCGTGCTGGTATCGGATTAAATGAATATGATTTAGCCAACGGAATTCTGTTTTTGTCATAATCCAAGTAAGTTCCATAATGGTACGAATTAACAATATCATATCCTTTTTGCGCTGTTTGTTCAATCAAATCCAAATCACCTTTCCAAAATTGAACAATAGTTCCATCTGCCAATTTAGATGCTCTAGCTATTGCATCTTCCTCCGAATTGTACTCATGGATTTTGTTTCCCATAATGTCATTCCAACCCATCATGTGTCTATGTCTATCCTTCAGCCATTCCGACACTGAATTAGTAAACTCAATTTGCAACTCTGCAGGATTCGACACTCCTATTTTCTTTATATATTTTTGAATGGCAGCCGAAGCATTCCACTGGTCGTATTTCACTTCATCCCCACCAATATGTATAATAGGTGATGGAAACAAAGCAATCACTTCACCCAAGACATCGTGTAAAAATTTAATAACTTTTTTCGATGATACATCCAAAACTTCGTATTGAACGCCGAAACGACACGGGACTTTAATCTGTTTTTTGGTTGTTCCAAATTCGGGATATGCAGCAATAACTGCACTAGAATGACCAGGCATTTCAATCTCAGGAATAATTTGAATATGCAACGAATTTGCGTATTCTATGATTTCTCTAATTTCATTTTGTGTATAATAGCCTTCATGTACTTTCCCATCAAACGTTGTTCCCCTCCAACCGTTCAACTGAGTTGAATCTCTACGAGCTCCAATTTCGCACAATTTAGGATATTGTTTGATTTCGATTCTCCATCCCTGATCATCAGTCAAATGCCAATGAAAGACGTTCATTTTCAATCGCGCCATCTCACCCAACATCTTTTTTACAACTTCCTTACCTTGAAACACACGAGACTCATCAAGCATATAAGCTCTCCATGAATAACATGGGCTATCTTTAACAGTTATGTGAGGTAAGCTACAACTTCCTGATTCAACTATCATCAACTGGCGAAGTGACTGAATACCATAAAACACACCTTTAGCTGACGAAGCTATTATATATACTTCATCCTTAATCTCCAATTTGTATTCTTCATCTTTTTGACCTGATGTAGGACGACGAATTAAATGGATTTTTACTCCTTGGGGGGCTTCTACCAAATTAAAATCATCTTTTAAGTATTTATTCAACCAACTCTTTTCATTATCCAAACTATCACTTTCCACTAAAATGTTATAACCATTTTTTAAAGAAAGGCATCCTCCATGTACATGTTGTTCCAAAACAGCAGGAATAATTCGATGAACATCTTCTGTACTCAAAGAATAAGGAAGTGAATTATCATCAAAACAAGTGGCAGAAGGGTTAGGACCCATTTCATAAATCAATTCTCCACCTTCAATCAGTGTATGATGAGAAATAAATCGCTTATTATATCGCTCTCCATTCCAATAAATAGCTTGAATATATTTATTTTTTTTTGACTGATTACGCACATTTATTGTCAATTTACTACCTGCTTTCAAAGTAAGTTCAGCCTGCTGCACTTGAGGTAGACCAAAAATGTATTCGTCAGAACCTGGACATACAGGATAAAATCCCAAAGCAGTAAAGATATACCATGCCGACATCTGTCCGCAGTCATCATTACCACAAAGTCCATCGATACGAGTATTATACATTTTATCTATAATCCTAGAAATACTTTCAGCTGTCTTCCAAGGTTGAGAAGTCCACATATACAAATATGGGACATGGTGACTTGGCTCGTTTCCATGAACATAGCTACCCAAAATACCTTCTTGAGTAACATCTTCAGTATCTGCGTAGTAAGAAGGATCCAATGCACTACCAAACAACGTATCCAAACGATGGATAAATGCATCATTTCCACCCATTAATTCAATCATTCCTTTTACGTCATGAGGAACAAAGAATGAATAGTTAAGAGAATTACCCTCTACGAATCCTTGACCTTGAGTTGCGTAAATATTAAAATTCTCTTTCCATTTTCCATCCTTATATCGTGGATGAGCATATCCATTCAAGAATGACTTTCTATAGTTATAAGCTCTTTGCTTATACTGATTGGCAACTTTCATATCACCAGCCATCAATGCCATGCGATAAACAGTCCAATCATCGTAAGCATACTCCAAACTAATAGAGGCCGAACAGGCATTTTCATCAAAAGGCACATATCCTTTTTCGATATAACTTCCCAAGCCATCATAGTATTTCAAATTAGAGCTCTGCACCATCGCATTCAGTGCTTTCTTCCCATCCATAGAAATTCCTTTAGCATAAGCATCAGATAGAAGAGATACTCCATGATAGCCGGTCATACACCAATTTTCATTTCCCATATGCGACCAAACAGGTAATGCATGATGAACACTTTGACTTTGATGTGCTAAAATAGACTTCATCATATCTTGACTTTTTTTAGCATCCATCAAATTAAATAATGGATGTAATGCCCTGAAAGTATCCCATAAAGAGAATATGGTATAATTGGTAAAACCCTCCGCTTTATGAATGCAATGATCAATACCACGATACCTACCATCCACATCCATATATAAAGAAGGATGAATTAAGGTACGATATAATGATGTGTAAAAAAGTTCTTTAACTTCTTCCGTTCCTTGAACAGAAATGGTATTTAAAGCTTTTTCCCATTTCACTTTTGCTTCAGCCAAGACCTTGTCAAAGCTCTTGCCTTGGGCTTCTTGTTTCAAATTAATCAAAGCTCCATCTTTGTCAACAGCAGAAATAGCAACCTTTACCTCCAATGGGCGACCGTCTGATAAATCAAAGACGAAACCAGCCTTTAGTTCACGGCCCTCCATTTCGGGGAAATTATGCTGTAAATCAAACTTTCTCCAGAAGCCACCATACAAACTACGTTTACTAAAATCTTTACTTTCGTAACGAATGATAGGGTGCGAAAATGAAATAGCAAAATAAACCTGATTCATTCTGGCCCATCCATTTGTCATTCTGAACCCAGTGATTAACGTATCTGATTCTACACGAATACCTGACCATAAGGTTTTACCTTCATAATTATAAATGCCGTGATTTAAATCCAGGATAAGATTACCTTCTCCTTTCGGATATGTATAACGATGCACCCCTACTCGATCAGTAGAAGTCAGTTCAGCCTTAACTTTGTAATCATCCAGCAATACAGAATAGTAGCCAGGCGATGCATTTTCTTCGTCATGTCTAAATGTTGAACGATATCCAGAAGAAGGATTGTTTTTAGTGCCAGGATTCAATTGAATTTTTCCAGTTGTAGGCATCAGCAAAATGTCCCCTAAATCAGAATGACCGGTACCGCTGAAGTGCGTATGACTAAACCCTACAATAGTCTTATCATCATATTGATACCCTGCACAGTACTTATATACATCTTTCTGATACACACCATTTACACTATGAGGAATGGTATCTGTTTCAGGACTGAGTTGTACTCCACCATGAGGTACACAAGCTCCGGGGAAAGTGTGTCCCATCCCTTTTGTGCCTATAAAAGGATTAATATATTGAGGTTGCGAATGGACACACAAAGTTATTAGGCTGTATAAACAGGCTAAAAATAATGTCTTCATACACTTATTCTAATACAATATCAAATTGGTCAAATTTCTCTGTACGCCAAGCATATTTTTCTGTTGTCGGAGAGATAGCAAAAAATGGTGAGAAAGTTTTAATCTTTATAGTTTTTCCGTCAGGCATAAATTCCATAATTCTAAGCCAGCCGTCTCCACCGTTACCATGCCAGCCTCCACCTTCTGTTTGAGCGTTAAACATCATTTGGAATACATTTTTACCGGCTATATTTTTATCACAACGCTGACCTACATTATATACGAAACCTTTTGTAGAGCAATAGTGACCACATATCAGCAAACGAATGTTTTTACATGGATAGATTAACTTTTCCCAAATAGCTTTTCCATAATTAGCAGGAGAAACTCCGTATGGTTCTTTATCTATTACAGAGCCATCCCAACGAAGATATGAATGGGTGAGAACAATGACCTTATGATTCTCATATCGCTTATCCATTGCCAAAGATTTTGCCCACTCTAACACTTCATCACGAGGAGCAAATTCCATCACAACAACAAGCAACTTACCCCAGTTCTTATCAGAAAACTCATAAGCGGCATTTTCCAAAGTCGGCAATCCAAAAGCATTGTTACATACACTAACCAAACATTCTTTCCATAGCAAGTTACGAGTTACAGGAAAGTACTTAGGGATATTACATAAACGGTTTTCTGAACGTTTATATCCATAATCATGATTACCTCCACAAATCATGTAAGGCAACTTATTATCCAAACGTTCAAAAGCTCTTGAAACAGACTCCCATTGTTCTTGACTAGACTGATTGCCATTTACATTATCAGGTACTAAACATTCATTTTGTTCCACCAAGTCTCCCGTACATAGAACGGCTTTAACCGCCAGTTTTTCTTTAACACTTGCTGTCCAAGCTGTTAACAATTCAAACAACGGCTGATTAACATCAAATTTGGTATAACTTTGTGGGTCTGGTAAAAGAATCATAGAAAAAGAATTCTTATCTGTCAATTCCGGCTTGTTGTTTTGAGAATAGATAGAGTTCGAAAGTAAAACGCAAACTAAAAGGAAAAAGATTTTTTTC